>Ga0222717_10001045_pt1 | contig 23178 bp, 20 predicted proteins | sample C33_18DmetaG_FD_165053 | JGI IMG/M metagenome (GOLD analysis project Ga0222717, IMG submission 165053) | Estuarine water microbial communities from San Francisco Bay, California, United States - C33_18D | ecosystem: Environmental > Aquatic > Marine > Unclassified | place: USA: California... | reverse complement strand
CAACAACACAGATGGAAGAGAGTTCAATTTATTAAATTCTCGTAGAGCATGTTCTGCTGCAGGCTGATTATTATTTTTTTTGAAATATTGATATAGAATTTGCCATGGAGCTAGCAGCGCAGGATTAAGCTCAACGGCTTGTCTATAATGCATTGTTGCTTTATCTTCATTGCCCATATCTCTGTTGAGATGACCAAGCTCTTGATAGGCCCGACCCATGTCTGGGGCATGAGCCAACAATCCCTCAATATATTGTTGCGCATTATCAAATTCTTTTAAATATCTAGAACATACCGCAGCAAGATATAAGCTGTCTATGTTATCTGGTTGGCTTTCTAAAATAATTTCTAACAAATCGAGGGCATCTTTGAACCTGCTCTCTTTTACAGCTTGTCTTGCTTCACTTAAATCAACTGAAAGCGTTGCATCATCTACATCAAAATTACTATTACTCATGAGTGTTGTTATTTTAGCAAAATAGAAATAATATTATCTTGATAAATTAAAAAAGGGAGCAATAGCTCCCTTTTGATTGCTATCTAATTTAATTAGAAGTTTCGCTTTAACCTTATTCCAATAGTGGTTGGCCTAATGTAGGTTACACGCGGCACATCAAATACATAATTATTACTTATTTCACCTCTTTCATCGGTGAGATTATCAATGTATAGCTCTAAAAGACCCATATCATTACTGATACCAGCTCTAAGGTTGATAAAGCTGTAACTATCTTGCTGCTCTCTGTTAGGCAAGATAATATCTGAGTAGCTATCATCAGAAAAAGTAAACTGTGCAAGTAAATGCGCCATGTTTCCAGAGGACATATCCCATTCTTTTCTCACTGAAATATTTCCCTGCATTCCAGGAGCAAATGCTAAATCCTGTCCTTTGACTACATCATTTGAAGTAGTTAATGTTTTAGTGATTTCAGTTTCCAAGAGAGAGAAAGCTCCTGAAATAATTAAGCCGTCAACATTAGGATAATATTGAAAGTCACCTTCTAGACCTAAAATTTCAGCATCAGCTGCATTATCTGAGAAAAACAAATTGGTGATGCTCGGATCAAGGATTGATGTTTGCAGGCCTGCAATATCAACCAAGAATAAACTACCATTAAACTTTAGTTGGCCATCACTGAGGACGGTTTTCCAGCCAAATTCATAATTTGTCACTTCATCTGATTCAGTAATAGGCGGCACCGTATATTTTCCATCAGGAGTGGAGGAACCACCAGGACGATTCAAAAGACCTGGTCTAAAACCTTCTGACCAAGTTACGTAATACATAATATCCTCAGAAGGATTCCATGAATATGTTATTTTGCCAATTGCCCCGTCAGTCTCAGCTTTATCAGGGTAATTCATTGCATCCAATGCAGGATTACCTGTATTGCCTCCAGGCCCATTATATTTAGCTGATAAATTAGTACCGAACCTTTGACGATCATTCTGTGTTGCTCCAGCTGGAAGAAAACCTGTAGAAAATGCTGAGTTAGCACTTCCTTCTAAGTCTACTTCTATGTCATACCAACGAACTCCCAGAGTTAATTCAGATGTCTCCGTCATGTCAATGCTTAATTCTCCAAATATACCCTGTTGCTTGTCAGTTCTTTTAATATCATTAATAAACATAACAGGTGCATAGTATGGGCCTCTTCCAGAATGCCAACCAGCTCCCGCCCAGGAGCTACTTCCAGTCAATGGCACTCCAGTAACAGAAGTGTCGGTTAAAGCCCAGTTTGGCCCCCATCCAATATCACTAACCAGTGATCCAGGGTAAGTAAACATGTTGTGCTCAGTTAACTCTAAGTCGCTCATAAATACCCCAGCTGTTAGGGACATAGTATCGCTTAAAGGAGCATTGATTCTTAGTTCATGGGTTTCAACCTCAGAGTCAACCAATGAATCCACATACAAGTTAGGAGCTCCGCAATCACCTGTTGGGACATTGCCAGGAGCATAAGTTGTATAGGTTACATAGTAATCACAAATGTAATAAGGGATGTACTGACCCACAAAAAGATAATCAGTATAATCAATTCTTTGATCAGAGCTTCTATCAGTATAAGCACCAGCATATATAACTTCTAAATCTCCAATTGAGCCCTCAAGAGTAAGGCTTAAGTTATCAAATTCATCCTCTATATTATCATCTGAAAACCTTTGCACTTCTAAATCGCCCAATGTAGGATCAGCAAAAAAGACACCGTCAGATTCAATAGTTTGATTTGTATATGAAACTAAAGCATCCCAATTATCATTTAACTCAGCCTTGATACTAGCTCTAAAGCCTTCGTATTGAGTAGAGTTTACATTTTCCTCAACTATTGCATTGGCTGTTGCATAGTCAACATTTGCAAGATAGGCGTCAACATCATTCGTAGCTCTCCAACCATTCCTAGCTGAAGCAACAGGCAGACCATTAGATCTAACAGTTCCAGCAGGTCTAAAAGCGGCAGACTGAGTCACATCTACTGTGCCAGCAACTTGATCGATATATCCACCTCTTCTATCTCTATAAGCAACAAATCTTAGAGCTGAGGTATCGCTGAGTGGTATGTTGGTCATATACTCTAACTTATCGCCCGCACTTCCCTCAGACATAGTTCTTCTCTCAATCTCTAGACTGCTAGCTGACTCACCTATAACAGGCTTATTGGTAATCATTCGAACAACACCAGCTTGTGAGCTCGCACCAAATAAAGTTCCTTGAGGACCAGATAGAACCTCAATACGAGATATATCAGCAGCATAAACATCTAAATTTCTTCCGGGATAGGCAAGGGGCTGCTCATCAAGATAAAAAGATACATTAGGGGCTAATCCACCTACACCAGCTGTGGTTAAGTTAGGAGTCGTAGAAGCAAGGCCTCTAATATATATGGTGCTCTGTCCAGGGCCCGACCCACCAGCTGTAACACCAGGCAGTTGCAGCAGATAATCCTCAAAGACGTTGACTCCTTTTTCCTCGAGAGTTTCTTCGCCTAGCGCGCTTACAGAAAGGGGCACACTTTGTAAGCCCTCTTCTTTTTTACGAGCTGTGACAACCACTTCTTCAAAAGTTGCTTGTGTTTGAGCTCCTACATGTCCGCTGTATGCAGATGCATTGATAATAGCAAAAGCAGATATTGCAGATATGACTTTGTTTCCAAAATTATCAAAAGCTTTATGTCTAAAGGTCTTTTGAATATTCTTAACGATATTACTCTTTTTTATGGTATTTATCATAGTTCCTCCCCTGGAGATAAATTTATTTCAAGTAGAATTCTAGGCTGAAAGGGAGCATAGAACCCTCTTCCATAATGATTATTGCTTAAGTCGAAACTTAAGTTTTTTAAAGACATGCTTAGACCATAACAAATGAAAGCTAAAATTTTAAGTAAATATGAAAAAAACATGATTTATTTTAAAAATTCATCAAAGCCTGATATCAATACTCGGTTAGCGTTAAATCCTGGGAATAAATTCCGTTTTAGCAATTCTTTAAATTCGCTGCAATAGGATCAAATCACGAACATATAAATTAAAACATAATTAAGGGTTATGTTAAAGAAGGAAATTTCAAAAAAACCAAAAATTTCAAATTTTTTGAAATTGCCCTACACTTAGGCAATTACATTTCATCAAAAAAAAATTTACTTAATTTAATGTTTAAAAAAATAGCTCCTAAACGCTTTCTGTTCTCTATATTTTTAATAGCTGCTTTTATAGGAATAACGCTCACCAATCTAAAAGAGGCCGATCAGTTATTTGCTGATATTCAAACTCAAATCTCTGATAGCTTGGGTTGGTTAATTATCTTGCTAACCAATGGGTTTTTAGTTTTTGTTATTTATTTGACATTTAGCAAACACAAAACACTTATACTTGGTGGGCCAGATGCTAAACCAGAATTTTCACGAGTAAATTGGATAGCCATGCTTTTTAGTGCTGGCCTTGGTGTTGGATTGCTGTTCTATGGTGTAGCTGAACCTATCATGCATCTCAGCTCAGATATCATCCACAAAGAAGGCGCCTCTTTCTCAGACAAAGCAAATCTATCAATGAATCTTGCCTATTTGCATTGGGGATTTCATGGTTGGGCAATTTATGGTGTTGTTGGATTGTGCTTTGCATATTTTGCATACAATAACAAACTACCCTTTCGTGTAAGCTCATTTTTCTCAGGCCCCTTAACAAAAAATATATGGGGAAGAGTATCTTTGGATGTCATAGCAATAATTGCCACAATATTTGGCATAGCCACATCACTTGGGCTTGGAGCAAATCAAATTAATTCTGGCCTTAGTTACATGGGTGTTATTGAAGGTAGTTTCACTAATACTGTTGGAATTATTATCCTGATCACTCTTATGGGGTTAGTAAGCGTTGTTCTTGGTTTGAAGGTGGGTATTAAAATCTTGTCTCAAATAAACATAGTGCTATGCATTATTTTCCTCTCATTTATCTTTCTTGCTGGGCCAACAAGCTACATCTTGGATGGGCTTGTACAAAATTTAGGTTCTTATGTTCAAAAATTATTGAGCTTATCAACAAGCACTCAAGGTTATTCTGATTCTTCTTGGCAAAATGCATGGACTCTTTATTATTATTCTTGGTGGTTCGCTTGGTCTCCATTTGTAGGATTATTTATTGCTAGAATATCTTACGGCAGATCGATTCAGGAATTCCTAATAGGTGCTGTACTTGTTCCAACTTTTATTGTTTTTGTATGGATGGGTGTCTTTGGCAATGCAGCTATCTACCAAGAATTTATCGAACCAGCATCTCTTAGCACAGCAATCAATAATGACATCGCGATCTCATTATTTATTTTTCTTGAGCAATTCCCTTTTTCACAACTAATCATGTGGCTGGCTATTGTAATAATTTTAACTTTTTTTGTAACCTCCTCTGACTCAGGGGCCTTAGTTACATCAATGTTAACTGCTGCTAAAAAAGAAAATGCTAAAGATGAGCCGCCAATGATTTTAAGAATTATTTGGGCATTATCTTTGGGAGTTATATCAATCGTGCTTTTAGTAGGAGGCGGCATAGGAGCCCTACAAACATCAGTTATAGTCACGGGTGTTCCTTTTGCAATTTTGCTTTCATTTGCTGCACGTAGTCTACTCAAAGACCTTAATAGCAATAAAAAATAAAGAAACTGCTATTAAATTTATAGCTAAACATCTTTTATAAAAAGGTAAGTTTTTTAACCTCTTTTTTTTTAATAAAAAAATACATAAATTTGACATGAAATAGATAGCAAAAAAATACTTTAATAAAGATTGGACAGTTATTTATACAAGGATTATTATCAAAAAATAATAAAAATTATTATTTATTTCTAAAGGCTATTATTTATGTCAAATCATTCCTCTAAATTTCCCTCAGAAGCAGAAGTAGTTATCGTTGGCGTCGGAGGAATTGTTGGATCAATGCTTGCATACTGGCTTGCAGATCTTGGCCAAAAAAATATAGTGGGGTTAGAAAAATCTACAATTATTCCATCAGATATCGCATCGACCGCTCATGCTTCAGACTTTGTCTACAATACCACTCATGACAAGCTAGGTTGTTGGGCGACTAACTTTAGTAGAAAGTTTTATGAGGATAACGGTTTCTTTTTAAAAAAAGGTGGGTTAGAAATTTGCCGCAAAGATGATGATGCTCGTTGGGAAGAACTTAAACGAAAGGTTGAATCAGGTAAAGCATTTGGAACCAATGTTAGGCTAATTTCTGCATCTGAAGCCAAAGAAAAATTTCCATTGTTAGATGAAGAATCGATTCGGGGTGCAATGTGGGATCCAGATGCTGGTTTGGTTACTCCTCGCTCTCAAGATGTAGTGAACTTTGCTGTAGAGACTGCCAAGGAAAAAGGCGCTTTAAAAACATTCACTGACACTCCAGCTATAGGTTTTGAGATTGAGGATGGTCGTATTACTGGAGTAAAAACAGATAAAGGGTTAATCAAAACTAATAAAGTTGTTATTTCATCAGGCATATGGGGTCCGTTGATGGGTGACATGGCCAATGTGCCAGTTCCGCTAATGCCAGTAGAGCACCCTTTGTTATTTTTTGGTCCGCTCCCTGAAATTCAAGGCACAGAAGAGTTACTTGTTTATCCCTTGTTGCGTGATCAAGGTAACTCAGCTTATGTAAGAGATACGGGTAGACTCCATGGAGGGATGCTTGAATGGGGGTATTACGAAGACAAGGAGCCCAGACTTGTTGATCCAATGGATATAGGTAATCCTGAAAAGACAATGATATCAGACTCAATGAGGTACTTAGATCTTGAGGAGGTTGCTGAGCCTCTTGAGAAAGCATTTGAAACCACCCCTATCCTCAATGAATTAGGTTGGGATGAAAAAAGTTCATTTAATGGTCTTTTGTCAGTCACTCCTGATGCAGGGTCTTTAATTGGTGAAAGTCCAGAAGTAAGAGGTTTCTGGTTATGTGAAGCAGTTTGGGTCAAAGATGGTCCTGGTTGTGCAAGACTTTGCGCTGAGTCAATGACGAATGGTAAAACACAAGTGGACATGCATGCGTTTGATATTGCTAGATTTTATCCCGCACAAAAAGAAAAAGAATTTGTCAAAACGCGATCTTTTGAAAATGCTCAAACCATTTATACCCCTGCTGTTCATCCAAGAGAGCCTTACATTAGCCACAGAGAACTATATGTCAGTCCTTTTTATGAAAGAGAGAAAGACCTTGGAGGTTTCTTTGAAAATGAAGTTGCAGGTTGGGAACGTGCTCTAGCTTACGAAAGCAATAAAGAAAAGCTTGATAAGTATTTTAAGGAGGTTCCGGTTAGAGACAACGAATGGGACCGTCGTCACGTGCCTTATGAGATTGCAAATGCTGAACATCTTGCGATGAGCGACTCAGTTGGCATGATCAATTTATCCCACTTCCCCATCATGGACGTAGAGGGACCAGATGCAGAGCGACTGTTGGAATATCTCTCACTCGCAAAAGTTGGTGGTAATACTCCTGAGGGACGAATGATTTATACCAATTTTTTAGATGAGGATGGTGGAGTCCATGCTGATCTGACCATCTCTCGTTTGGGTCCAGATCGCTATAGAGTAGTAACAGGTGGAGCAGATGGAAATCGAGACTGGGTCACCTTAAGAAATTATCGAGACGATATGGGATTGAATGCTGACATCAATATTCGTACTCACGATATAGCAACTCTAGGTTTGTGGGGTCCTCAGGCAAAAACTGCTCTAGGCAATTTTATTGATCCCAATGAATTGACTATAGAAAACTTTCCCTTTGTTGCTGCAAAAAATTTAACCCTTAAATTATCTGGAGGAAAGCAAATTGATGTCTGGGCATCACGCATTTCCTATGTTGGTGAAAGTGGTTGGGAAATTTATCTCAACAACGATACAGAAGAAGGGCTTGCGCTATATGATTCATTATTAGAGGTTGGAGTTGTGCCGGTTGGTATTGAAACCTATGCCAACAGCCGACGTCTTGAAAAGAGCTTTAGGCTTCAGGGCGCTGATCTAGAGTCCGAATATAATGCTTGCGAATCGGCCATTGAAAGACGTCTAGTTAAAGAGGCTGATTTTCATGGTAAAGCAGCTCATCTTAGTCATCGCGAAGAAGACCCCAGTGCAATCCTGTCCACCATGACATTAGATGACCTGAATGTATCCGGGCTTCCTCGATATCCTGTTGGAACTTCCCCTATTATAGACCCAGATACTGGAGAGGTACCGGTAGATAGCAAAGGTCGCAGATCTTACACCACTGGTATGTCTTATTGCCCATCAATCAAAAAATTTGTTGTTATGGGCTACCTTCCTAGGGATATTGCTAAAAAAGGAAAATCACTCTCACTTGAATACTTTAATGAGAACGGTGATGGCGTTTATCCACTAACTGTACAAATAGTTGGAAAAGGGTCTTTGTATGATCCAAATAACGAAAGGGTCAGATATTAAATAATTTCAATGTAATAACTTAAAGGGGGTAATAACAATGAAACATCCAAACCATCCTAGCGTCGATCAAAGTGATCGAGTGGTTCCATATAATCTTAGGCAAAGTGGCCGAACGCCTACTGAACTATTGATTTCAACAAGAGTAAGAAAATCGCCTTTTTGGCACCTATCTCATGAAGCTGGTTGCTGGAGAGCAACTGTTTATAATCGAATCTATCATCCAAGAGGTTATGTAAGACCTGAAGATGGCGGAGCGATGGTTGAATACGAAGCATTGGTTAATCGGGTCACCATGTGGAATGTTGCTGTTGAAAGACAAATTCGAGTTAAGGGTCCGGATGCTGAAGCTTTTACTGATTATGTAATCACTCGTGATGCCACAAAGATTGAGCCAGGTAATGGAAAATATGCGATCTTGTGCAACGATAAAGGCGGCATTTTAAATGATCCGGTTTTATTAAGATTGGCAGAAGATGAGTTTTGGTTTTCCATTTCTGACAGTGATCTTTTGTTATGGCTGCAGGGAGTAAATATCTCTAAAAAATATGATGTCATTATTGATGAGATTGATGTTTGTCCATTGCAAATCCAAGGCCCTCTCTCTGAAGACCTTATGGCTAAGCTAGCTGGTGAAGAGCTAAGAGAAATTCCTTACTACGGTCTGATGGAAACCAAGATTGAGGGAGCAGATGTCGTCATAAGCCAAACTGGTTTTACTGGTGAAAAAGGCTATGAAATTTATGTTCGTGATGCGCACGAAAATGCTGAAACTATTTGGAATGCAGTTCTTGAGGCTGGAGAGGAGTTTGGGCTGATGGTTATAGCACCTGCACATCACCGCAGAATTCAAGCAGGTATTCTATCTTGGGGTCAAGACCTAGATCACGAAACATCTCCATTCCAAGTGAACTTAAGCTATCAGGTACCACGAAATAAAGAAGCAGACTACATTGGCAAAGAAGAGCTAGAAAGGCAACGTGCTGTGATAGATGGGGGAGAATTTCCATTTAAAATGCGTATGGTGGGTATGATTTTTGGTGGAAAAGAGATCACAGATTATGCGCCTGATTTTTGGTTAATAGCTGATACAGATGGAAATGATATTGGTTATGTCACATCTCCATGGTGGTCGCCAGAACTAGAAACGAACGTTGCTTTGGGCTGGGTACCTTGGACTTCTTCAGAAATTGGCACTAAGTTACAAGTAAGATTGCCCGATGAGTACTCTGAATCTTCTGGGGTTGCTGTAGAGGGGGAAATAGTTGACGTGCCGTTTAGAGAATCTGTAAATCCTAATAAGCGAGAAGTTCAGAAGGAAAAAGGCTTAGACTACGCAGACTAAACAAGATTGCGAGATTGGCGCAAAAAGAGTCGATCTCGCTTTATGCTCTCTCCAACCAGGGAAGATCAACCGTTACTGCTTTTAGTTCAAAATCTGGTGCTGAGATTGTGATTTCTTGACCACTTTTTGCATGCTCTATGTCTAGAATGGTGTAACAAATATTTTTATTGAGCCTTGGCGAATAAACCATAGCATTCATAGATCCAACCTTCTTATTGTCTATAAAAACAGGCCAGTGTTCTGAATTAAAAATGGTTAACGGATCCGCATGAATTTCTGCCCCTATTAATTTTTTTTCAGGGCCCTTGAGGAATATTTCGCGTAACGCATCTTTTCCAATAAAATCATCGTCTTGTTCAAGATCCACCATCTGATCTAACCCGACCTCATATGGATTATTGGTTCTATCAATATCTGCCAAATAACTGAGTATCCCCCCTTCTAGTCTTAAAATTATATTGGGCGAACCTGGACTAATATTCAATTCTTGTCCGGCTTGCCAAAGAATTTCCCATAATTCATCTCCCTTGGAGTGATCTTGTAGAAAAAGCTCATAACAAAGCTCTTTGCTATAGCCCATTCTAGCTATAACCATGGGAATACCTTCATGGTTTATTTCCTTGAACTTATAAAAGCCTAAATCATTAATCCAATCTCCAAAAACCTTAGTCATTAATTTTGTTGAATTTGGACCTTGAACTTGCAATGGCGATACATCAGGCTCATCAACATCTACTTCAAATTTGTACCCTGCTGCTATTGCTTGAGCCCATAAAAGCAAATCTCCATCAGAGACCGAAAACCAATAGCAATCATCATCGATCTTTAGCATCACTGGATCATTAATTAGGTTTCCTTTGAAGTCTGTTAAGGGTGTATACATCGCCTGCCCAACTGAACATTTTTTAATGTTTCTAGGAGTTAAAAACTGTGCCAATGATTCAGCATCAGGACCTTTTATTTGAACTTGTCGCTCAACACCCACATCCCATAACTGAACACCATCTAATAGTTTCTTATAATCCTCTAGAGTTCCATCATAAGTAACCGGCATATACATATGGTTGTAGACTGAAAAAGCTGTTGCACCATACTTGATGGTCGAATTAAAGTACGGTGATTTTCTTACGCGAGGGCTAAAAACAACCTTAGATGTATTGTACATAGCAAGATGCTATCACTTTTTTATTGTGCTTGAACAGATGCTAAAGATAATTATTTTTTTTTAAGTCTAGAGGGCAAATTCAGCTTCTAAAATCATTAAAAGTAAAATATTTCCTCTTTAATAATTTGTTATAAATTATTGCAAACACAACTATGAATGTTGCTCCGGCTGCCACAGGAATTATTATGAAGCCCGCACCTTTAGCACCCAGAATTGCAATAATAGGATTTGCTCCAGCTGGCGGATGAATCGTCTTGGTTAGCATCATTAAAAATATAGCCAATCCAACTCCAAGCCCAACGCTCAAATTTGAAAAGCCGAATATTGCAAATACAAAAACTCCTGAAAAAGCAGAAATTATATGGCCAAAAAAAACATTTTTTGGGTGGGCTAAAGGACTTTCATGAACCGCCATAACTAAAACCATGCTTGCTCCAAATGGCGGTATCAACCATAAATTGCTCTCATCAAAAGAATTAATGTACGCAAGCGCAGAAATGCATAAAAATGCTCCAAACCCAGAAATAATATTATTTTTCACTCAAACAGCATACCCAATAACAGTTGAATTGTGTGCATATTTATTTCCATGCGCCTCCTCCAAAGAAAATAAATAAATACTATTGCTCAAAAAATTTTATCGGAATATTATTTTTGTTATATCTAATTTTTAGCTGGAGGAATACATGGATTTTGAAATGGGTAAAGCCTCATTGAAAATTATTAATAATAAAAAATTAGACTATGAGCTTCCATTTCTTTGGATAAGGGATAACTGCCCTTGCAAGGATTGCAGGATTCAAGAAACCAAAGAAAAAAGATTTATGCTGAATTCTATTCCCGTAAATATTAAGCCTAAGAGCGTTGATGTGAATGACAAAGCTGTTAATGTATTTTGGCCGGATGATCATGAAACAATCATTCACTTTCAAGATATAGAATTTTTAAAAAAATCTAGAAAGCCCAAAAAAATACTTTGGACCAATGATTTCATTCCAAATTATTATGATTGGTCTGGTTTTCTTGCAGATGATAATGTTGCAATAGATGCTTTCTCTGAATTTATTGCTCATGGCGCAATATGCATTTCAAACTCTCCATGCATTCCTGATTCATTAGAAGACCTAGCTCCAAGACTAGGCCCGATAAGAGAGGTACTGTTTGAGCGTATTCATAATGTCTCTGTGGATGGTCATATATACAATATTGCGCATACTTCTTTAGAAGTCCCTCCCCACAATGACTTTGCAAGCTATTCTTGGCCTCCGAGCGTGCAAGCGCTTCACATGCTTCAAAATGAATGTGATGGCGGAGAATCAATGATAATCGATGGTTATAAAGTTCTCAGTGATCTGAAAAATGACTTTCCAGAGTTCTTTGAAATTTTAACAAGCTTTCCGGTTCCTTTTAGAGAATTTGATGAAGAAAATGAAACTTATGCAAATGAGCCAATTATTAGGCTGAATTCTTTTAATGATGTAACGGGGCTTAGATACTCGAATCAATTGATGCAAATGATTGATCCAAGCGTGAAAAATTTAGATTTATTTTATCAAGCCTATCATGAGCTATGTAAGCGAATTAATGATGGAAAATATAAATCAACTTTTCGACTTGAAGCTGGCAACATACTTATAGTTTCAGCTCATCGAGTCCTGCATGGTAGAAAAGAATTTAAACCCAATGGCAAGCGTCATCTTCAAGATGCCTACTATGAACTAGATAACATAGAAAATAATTTGGTTCTTTACAAAGATTTGCGAGGTAATTAAGTTGGTAAAAAAAGTTAGCTTTACTTCAATGGATCAAGGCACAAAAGAAGATTACGACTTAGTGGCAATTCATGACTCTGATAATGAGAGGGGCTTATCTAAGCGTGTGATCGAGTGGCTGCAAATGATGGATGGAGATTCCCCTTATCAAATTAGCAGGCTTCAACACTCACTCCAAACGGCCACAAGAGCAGAAGAAGATGGTGCCGATGTTGAAACAATTGTTTGCGCCCTTCTTCATGATATAGGTGATGTAATATCACCTTCTAATCACTCTCAAGTATCTGCTGCACTTTTAAGACCATATATTAATGAAAAGAACTATTGGATAGTTTTGCATCATGGTTTATTTCAAGGCTATTATTGGATGCATCACTACGATGAAGATAGGAATTTAAGAGATCAATACAAAGATCATCCATACTATCAAGACTGTGTAGACTTCTGCTCAAAATGGGATCAAAAATCATTTGATCCAAGCTATAAAGTAAGATCTTTAGAATATTTTATTCCAATGATCGAAGAAATTTTTTCTAGGAAGCCGCGATCTTTTGTTTGAAAGTCAGTGTGCTAAAAAAATTTATATAGAATTCTTGAGTAACAATTAAAACTCAACAACAGAACGAATGCTTTTGCCTTCATGCATTAGATCAAATGCTTTATTAATATCCTCAAGCGGCATTTTATGTGTAATCAGATCATCTATATTAATTTTTCCATCCATGTACCAATCAACTATTCTTGGTACGTCTGTTCGGCCTCTTGCGCCTCCAAAGGCTGTACCTCGCCATGAGCGACCAGTAACAAGTTGAAAAGGTCTGGTTGAGATTTCTTTGCCAGCTCCTGCTACACCAATGATACAACTCTCACCCCAACCTTTATGGCAGCACTCAAGCGCTTGCCTCATCACATCAACGTTCCCTATGCACTCAAAACTATAATCAACTCCCCCACCCGTCATCTCAATAATGTGATCAACCACGTTTTCAATATGATTGGGATTAATAAAGTCAGTCATGCCAAATTTGGTTGCAATGGATGCACGAGAATCATTCAAATCTATGCCAATGATTCTTGATGCGCCAACCATCTTCGCGCCTTGAATAACATTGAGGCCAATACCCCCTAATCCAAATGCTGCTACCGTTGATCCAGCTTCAACACCCATAGTGAAAGCTACAGCCCCTATTCCTGTAGTTACTCCGCAGCCGATATAACAAATCTTATCAAAAGGAGCATCCTTTCTAACTTTTGCTAAAGAAATTTCAGGAAGCACTGAGTAATTAGAGAATGTTGAGCATCCCATATAGTGAAGAATAGGCTTGCCATCAAGCGAGAATCTGCTTGTGCCATCAGGCATAATACCTTTACCTTGTGTTTCTCTTACCGCTTGACATAAATTAGTCTTTGGATGGAGGCAAAACTCGCACTCCCCACATTCTGCTGTATAGAGAGGTATGACATGATCTCCGGGCTTCAAACTCTTAACGCCCTTTCCAACCTCGACCACTATGCCGGCACCTTCATGACCCAAGATTGCAGGAAAAGCACCCTCAGGATCTTCTCCAGATAAAGTAAAAGCATCTGTATGGCATACTCCAGTTGCCTTTATTTCAACCAGAACTTCTCCAGCCTTAGGTCCTTCGAGATCAACTTCAATAATCTCTAAAGGCTTGCCAGCTTCAAAAGCAACTGCTGCTCTGGTTTTAATCAATCTCTACCTCTTTTATATCAAAATTAAAAAATATAGTGCTCTCTACTTTTTAAACTTAGCCGCTTCTTCAGAACCGCCTGTTGCAGTTCCTTTGGTATAAGAATGAGCTCCCATGCCAGCTAGATCACCATCTTTAACAATCAAATATGGATTTCTAATTTCTTCACCATCAAAGAAACACTCTAATATTTCTCTCACCCCATCTGCATATCTTGTTTGTGCCGATAAAGAAGTTCCTGAGGTATGTGGAGTCATGCCGTGATGCGGCATTGTTCTCCAGACATGATCGTTTGGAGCTGGTTGAGGGAACCAAACATCTCCCGCATATCCACTTAATTGACCCGACTCTAAGGCCCTGACAATGGCATCCTTATCACAAATTTTTCCTCTTGCTGTGTTAATGATATAGGCACCAGGCTTACATTTAGCAATCAACTCATCGTTGAATAAATGTTCTGTTTCTGGGTGTAAAGGACAACTGATATTAATAACATCGCAAGCGGCAACCAAGGACTCTACAGAGTCATGGTAAGTTAAATTCAACTCTGCTTCTTTTTCAGAGCTAAGTCTGTGCTTATCAAAGTAATGAAGATGAACATCAAATGGATGCATTTTTCTTAACATGTCATAGCCAATTCTACCGGCTGCAATGGTGCCTATATGCATTCCTTCTACATCATAAGATCTCTGGACTGCATCAGCTATATGCCAGCCTCCCTCATTCACTATCCTATGCTGATTATGATAATCCCTAACCAAAGCAAGAATCATCATAACGATATGCTCTGCAACCGACCTAGAATTACAATAGGTCACTTCAACAACATCAACTTTATGATCCATGGCCGCTTGTAAATCTACATGATCAGAGCCTATGCCTGCTGTAATGGCCATCTTTAAATTAGGAGCGCTCTCCATTCTTTTTCTTGTTAGGTAGTAAGGCCAAAAAGGCTGAGAGATAACAATATCTGCATCTACTAATTCTTTGTCTGCAGTGCACCCATCGGCATCCTTATCAGATGTCACAACTAGCGTATGCCCTCTATCCTCAAGAAACTTTCTTAAGCCAAGCTCACCTGAGACACAACCGAGTAATTCCCCTGGAGTAAAATCTCTTCCCTTAGGGCTTGGCAATGTCATGCCATCAGGATATTTCTCAAGTTTTGGTAATTCCTTTAGCGGGTAACTTGAAGGCATCCCGCCCTTTGGGTCGTCATATAAGACACATAATATTTTCATTCTTCTCTCCTCTTAAATTAAATTTCTAGAACAATCCTTGAATTAATCCCTCGTCGTCAACATCTATATTTTCAGCAGCAGGTATTCTTGGTAAACCTGGCATGGTCATAATATCTCCGCACACAACAACAATAAATTCTGCGCCTGCAGACAGTCGAACTTCTTTAATTGGAACATCATGTCCTGATGGAGCACCCATTAACAATGGATCTGTAGAAAAACTATATTGGGTCTTTGCCATGCATATAGGGTATTCGCCAAATCCATCATTTTCTAACTTCTGAAATTGATTGCGAACTTTTTTATCAGCAATTATTTCAGAAGCACCATAAATATTTTGTGCTATATGCTGGGTTTTATCCCACAGAGACATTTTATTGTCATACAGAGTTTTAAACTCAGCTAAATTTGAATCAGCGATTTTAACTACCTCTTCTGCAAGATCGGATGCACCCTTGCCACCTTTCTCCCAATGGGAAGAAATTTTGCATTCAATACCAGTCTTCTTGCAATAATCAATAATTGCAGCATGCTCTTTTTCTGTATCGGTGATGAAATCATTGATTGCAACTACAACTGGAACGCCAAATTTTTTAATGTTTTCAATGTGCCTTGCTAGATTCTGGCAACCCAAAATAACAGCATCTACATTTTCAGATCCAAGGTCATCCTTTTTAATTCCACCATGCATTTTTAATGCTTTAGTGGTAGCAACCAATACAACAGCGTCAGGTTTCAATCCAGATTTTCTACACTTAATATCAAAAAATTTCTCTGCGCCCAAATCCGCTCCAAATCCGGCCTCTGTTACGACGTAGTCTGCTAGTTTTAAAGCCATCTTGGTTGCAACAACTGAATTACAGCCATGTGCAATGTTGGCAAAGGGTCCCCCATGGATAAATGCTGGATTATTCTCAAGCGTTTGAACCAGATTAGGCTGAAATGCATCTTGTAACAGTGCGATGATAGCCCCGTCAGCATTTAGTTGTTTTGCCCTGACCGGCTCATTTGATTTAGTGTAGCCAATAACTATATTTCCAATTCTTTTTTTCAGGTCATCAATATCTGACGCTAGGCAAAACACCGCCATGATTTCAGATGCGACAGTAATATCAAAGCCACTTTGTCTGGGTATTCCATTGCCAGTCCCACCCAATCCGCACGTAATATCTCGCAATGATCGATCATTCATATCAACAACTCTCTTCCAAGTAATTCTCCTTGGATCAATATTTAATTGGTTATCCCAGTGGATATGATTATCAATCAGGGCTGATAAGAGGTTGTGAGCTGCTCCAATTGCATGAAAATCACCAGTGAAATGTAGATTGATGTCTGTCATTGGAATGACTTGAGCAAATCCTCCACCAGCCGCGCCGCCTTTCATGCCAAAGCATGGACCCAAACTTGGTTCCCTGAGACAAATCATCGCTTTTTTACCAATGTGGCAAAGCCCATCAACCAAACCAACGCTAGTGGTCGTTTTACCTTCTCCAGCTGGTGTGGGAGAGATGGCAGTAACTAAAATTAATTTGCCATCCTTATGATCTTTTAGTTTTTCAGGGATAATTGAAAGGTTGACCTTGGCCTTGAATTTGCCATATTGCTCTAGATACTCATCTCCAATATCTAGTTTATTAGCAATGGTATCAATTGATTTGATCTCAGCCGCTCTAGCGATATCTATATCAGTTTTCACAATAAAATATCATCCTCCTATACCATCAAATTGATGCAAAAAATAATATTTAACACTTAATGGTTACACAAAAAACATTTCTATGCACTCATTGTTTGATGCTTTTTTTTTCAATTGTTTGCTAATATAAAGATATGCCAAAACTCATTGCGTTAATCTGCAAAAAGCCTGCAATTTCTGAAGAAGATTTTAAAACTTACTACGAAGAAAACCATGTGCCGCTAATTGAAAGTATTTTTCCAACCATCACTGGTTATAAAAGAACCTATCTATTTGAGGCTAGCATGTTGAATGATGCCTTGCCATTAGAATCAGATGGTGATCACAGTGTATTTAACGTCATAACAGAACTAACCTTTGATGATGAAGATGGCTTAAACCAATTCTTTGAAAGAGGAGCTGACAATAAAGTTATTGAAACTATTAGAAATGATGAAGCAAACTTCTTAGATGGTGAAAAAACGATTATGTATCGCATTGAGTAAAGCTATCATGAGAAACACTCTCCTGGCATTGATAGTCCTCGGAAGTTTTGGAGCTTTTGCCAAAGATAGGCACGAAGGAGAGCAGTTATCCAATCCAATTCTTATTGATGTCAGAACAGATGCTGAATGGAATGATGGATATATTGAAACGGCAATTCATATTCCATTAGACAGTATTTTAGAAAAAATAGCGTTTGTTGCTAAAAATAAAGAACAAACCATATATTTATATTGCAGGAGTGGTAACAGGTCGGGCAAAGCAGAGAAAGCCTTGCAAAGCATTGGCTACATTAATGCAAAAAATATTGGTGGAATCAACCAAGCAAGTTCAACTCTTCAGCTAAAAATTACTAAGGAATAAATGAAATTCACTCTTATTATATTACTGGTCTTCGGAAGCATGGGAGTTCTTGCTGATAAGCACAATGAATTCACCATAGACTGCATTGATAAAATTAAAAATAAGTATCAGCTTACTTTAAACCTAGATGTAAAAAAATTTAGTGTTAACAAGGGAAAGGATACTATCAGCGAAGGCTCAATTGCACAGATTAACAACTCAGACAAGTCAATTGAGTTTAAGTTGCTTCAAATGAATACTAAAGATAATAAGAAAATTTTTACAAGCAACAGTTTGCTTGAAAAATTAGTTTGCAGTGTCTAAGCCTTCAAAATAAACTGTAATAATCATCAATTAAAATAGCCATAAAAGTAAATTTTAAAAAAATATTATTGGAGAGATGTATGCAATTTAGAAATTTAGGCAGATCGGGGTTGAAAGTTTCAGAATTATCTTTTGGGTCTTGGGTGACGTTTAATAAGCAAGTAGATGCAAATTTAGCTGAGAGAATGTTTGGAACTTGCTTGGATGCAGGCGTTAACTTTTTTGACAATGCCGAAGGATATGAGAGAGGAGAATCTGAGGTGGTGATGGGCAAAGCACTTAAAGCACTTAGCAACCCAAGAGATTCTTATTGTGTATCTTCGAAAGTATTTTTTGGTGCCAAGGAAAATCCCCTGCCTACTCAAATAGGGCTCAGTCGAAAGCATGTAACAGAAGCATGTCATCAAGCCATGGAGAGATTGCAAGTTGATTATCTGGATCTTTATTTTTGTCATCGAGCAGACCCTGACACCCCTATTGGTGAGACGGTATGGGCAATGCATAATCTAGTTGCTCAAGGAAAAGTGCTTTACTGGGGAACGTCTGAATGGAGCGCAGATGAGATTGCAGAGGCCTATGAATTTGCTTATAAAAATCATCTAACTCCACCATCCATGGAGCAACCTCAGTACAATCTTCTTGATAGAGGACGATTCGAAAAAGAATATGAGCCCCTTTATGATAAATATGGTCTTGGAACAACAATCTGGTCGCCTTTAGCCTCTGGGGCTTTGACGGGAAAATACCTGAAAGGGATACCCGAAGGATCCAGAGCATCTCTATCAGGTTATGAATGGCTCAAAAAAGGCATGGTTGAATCTGATCGTGGCAAAGAAAGAATGGCAAGAGTCGCTTCATTTTTGCCTATTGCAGAAAAGCTAAATGTAAGTATGTCTAAACTGGCTATTGCCTGGTGTTTGTTAAATAAAAATGTTTCGACTGTAATTCTGGGAGCATCTAAAATGGAGCAGCTAGAAGAAAACCTAAAAAGTGCAGAAGTTTTACCTTTGCTAGATGAGACCATCCAGCAGGAATTATTGTTAATCTAAATGAAAACTTTTAAAAACAAGGTGGCCGTAATTACAGGGGCTGGTTCTGGGATGGGTAGATACCTAGCAATACTCCTTGCCAAAGATGGTGCCGATGTTTGTATCTGCGATGTAAATGAGAAAACCTTGAGTGAAACATTAGCAATGCTAAGAAAGTTTAATGTTTCAGTTTCATCTCATATATTAGATGTTTCTGATAAAAAGGCTATTGAGGCTCTACCTCAAAAAGTTATCGATCAACACGGAAAAGTAGACTTGGTTTTTAATAATGCTGGTGTTACTGCTGGCTCACATTTTCAAGACATGAAAGAAGAGAATTGGGACTGGGTGATGGGTATTAATTTTAATGGGGTAATCAATAGCACCAGGGCTTTTATACCCCATCTAGTAAATAACGCAGAAGCAGCAATTGTTAATACGTCCTCAATCTTTGGGATAGTGGCCGTACCAGGGCAGACTGCCTATCATGCAACAAAGTTTGCGGTCAGGGGATTTACTGAAAGTCTTGCATTGGAAATGAAACAAACAAACCCCAATTTACAAATACACTGCGTCCATCCAGGACATATTGGAACAAATATTGCTGCCACCGCCAGAATGAGCGATGAAGATTTTAAGGATAATGAAACTAGATCATCTATCTTTAGTAGGAATGCGCCAAAAACGCAGCAAGAAATGGGAGAGCTTTTTAAAGAAGGTGGGATGCATCCAAGCAAAGCTGCGAAAATAATTCTCAATGGAGTGAAGAAAAACAAGACTAAAATTTTTATTGGTTTAGATGCAAAACTATTAGATCTATCTCAGCGATTATTTCCAAACCACTATCATAAGACATGGATTTTCTTCATGCCTCTATTAACTCTATTTAGGAACAAGAAGCCATTAAAATCAATTGAGTGATTTTAAAAGGAGCCTTGTAAACATAGAATCTATAAGGCTCTCAAATAAATTGGCATTCTGCAAAAGATTGGCAACGACCTTTTAGGAATAGTTTTTCAAGACAAATACCAGGATCTTCAAACAAAATAAGATTGCAACCGCCAAACCAAAAGCCCAACCTAGTTTCATTTTTTTTCTTGCTTGGGTGCCAGTAAATAATGTGATACAAACCATTCCCTTCCTTCATTGCATGCAAAGAGTTCCTCGCAAGCTAAAAAAAATAACTGCCATCTAACAAACCACTGTCTTGGATTGGGGTAATGCCCTGTAAAAATATCTAAAATAGTTTTTTTGTTCTTGTAGAGATTTTGAAGCCATAAATTGCATGTCTTGGCATAATGCGAGCCATTGATTTTCCAGCTTTGCTCAACTACTAAATCTTCTTCAAAATAAGAAAAAATATCATGGGAAGGCATTAAACCTGAAGTAAAAAAATATTTGCTCATCCAGTCCGATGGACCTCTTACCTCATAGGGATAAGGGTGATTTTGATGGGTGAAAATATGCACAAACATCTTGCCATCGTTCTGCAGGTGGCTGCGAAGTTCTTTAAGCAATGCTCCGTAATTCCGCATATGTTCAAACATCTCTATAGAAATAATTCTATCAAAGGATCTATCTAAAGAAAGATTGTTCATGTCCTGTTTTATTGCTTTCACATTCTTTAAGGATCTTGCTTTAGCAGTATTATTGATAAATTCAATTTGGTCATTTGAATTAGATACTGCTACAAAAGTTGAATTTGGGAATTTTGAAGCAGCAAAGAGGGTAAAGCTTCCCCAACCACAACCCAAATCAAGAATTTGCTGATGATTTTGAATGTCTAGTCTCTCGATATAAAGGTTAAGCATATTCTCTTCAGAGATATCAAGAGAGGTTGTATTGTTAGCAAACCAACCACAGGAATATTTTAGATAAGCTCCCATAATCTCTTGAAAAAATGCTGGCGGTACTTCGTAGTGCTGCTCATTAGCTAGCTTGGTACTTAAAGCGATTGGGCTGGATTGTAATTCCTTTATAAAATTAGTCTTTTTAGATTCTCGCAGTTGAGGATTGATGGGGATTTCTAACAAACGTTGCTGGATTAGTTTTTTGATAGCTATCCTAATAATAAATTCAGGAATTATGCCAAGTTCGATTAATTTGATGCCTAAATTAAGCATGTGATGTGGTTTGTATTATTTATTGATTAGTTTTTATTATTAAGCTCGGATAATTTTTTTGCTGTTTCTTCATCCTTAAAGACGCAATCCATTTTAGCCACAACCTCACCCTCAACTTTCAAATTTACCTTGGCTCTGCCTTTCATGGTTCCGGATACTGAGCATTTTTCAATACTCTCTTCAACGATATCTCTTACTATTTCCCTTAGCTCTGAAATTGAAAGCTCTGAGACGAATCTTTTATCTTCAGCGAATGCCAATGGGGATAGGAGCATTAATGTTAGAAGGATATTTTTCATTAATCCTCTTCTAGATAAAGATTATTAATCTTTCGCAATGATTCAATGAGCTGCACTTTTTGGCTGGTACTGCCTGTTATTTGAATAAGCTGAGCATTAATACAAAGCAACTCCAAATGTTTCATCATTTGTTTGTCTAGATCTTTGCTTATACGTTTCTTTCTATGGTCGCTTATGTGTTCTATGTTTTGCATAGCTATAAATATACACTACGATTGATTTGCTGGTGGAATCCATGGAGGTACCAATGTCAAAATCTCTAAATGTACTGTTTTTAAAGTTTTTTTATATTGTGCTTGGATTAGGTTTTAAAGAGCCCAAATTTCTTCAACTTTACCACTCTCATCCATCTTAAATACTTCAACGACATCCAGAACGCCGCCTTCTTTGTCTGAAATTTTTAAATAGCATGTTATATACGCACCAAACTCAACGATATCAACCAATTCTTGTTGCGCTCCTATTTCAGTCAACCATCCGAATATAACTTTTTCATTTTCAACTGGGCCCACAGTATTGAAACCCATTGATGGCACATGCATCCTGTAGTCGTCAGTGCATGGCACTTTTGACCACTCTGCGTAACCTCCATCTGCATGAAGTTTGTAGTATCTGATCGCTTCACCAATCTCAGATAAATTAGACATAAATTACTCCTAGTTTTAGCATAAAAAATTATTTTAAATATAGCTTAACATTTTCAATAAAACTGGAGCTATCACTAACATTTAATTAAAAAGATATATTTTTATTGGCATAAAAATTGCATTTGTACTATTAAAATTTGTGGTAAAAAAATGTTTAATTATATAAATAAGTTAGTTTTCTTTTGTTCGGAGTATCCTGGATGGTCAGCAGTCTTTTTTATTTGTGGTTTTTTTATGGGGGAAGTATATTTTTAATACAACTCTTTTTGGAATGTAAAAACAACTCAAGTCTGTATATTAAAAAAGGAACCCTATAAACGCTATATATCTATTGGTATATCAGAGAAATTAGCATCCCGCAGGGGACTCTGAATTAAGAATTTCTCTAATTTATTCTAATCCTAATTTAATGTTTTCTGGAACTACCATCCATTATTTTTGGGTTTTATAATCTTCAATTTTCTAGACTATTGCTTTATGATATTTGTGTGTCTAAAAAAGTTTTTTCTCCTCTGCTTGTTCTGCTATTACCCTTGATAGGAGTTATTTTTTTTGGTCTAGACTGGAATATATTTGATTTTTTAATTATGGGTCTCCTGATACTAATTTTTAGTTTTGCGATTAACCTCATTCTCAACCACCTGAACTCTTCTAAGCTACGTCTAATATTGATATTCATATTTATTATCTTATTTTTATTAATTTGGGCAGAATTAGCCGTTGGAATTTTTGGAACACCTTTTGCTGGAACTTAAAATTTTTTGGAAAAGGTCTATAGATAAATAATGCTCCCCTTTCGATGACCCTCTTCTAAAAAAAGAACCCTATAAACGTTTCATCTATAGGGTTCTCAAAGAAATTGGCATCCCGTAGGGGAGTCGAACCCCTGTTGCCGAGATGAAAACCCGGTGTCCTAGGCCTCTAGACGAACGGGACTAGATTGCGGCAATTATAAAAGCTAATAAGCTACTTGAAAAGGTTTAAAGAGTTATTTAATTCTCTTATTTACAGCTTTTAAAAAGCCTCTTAGAAAGTTGCCTTCCATTTGATCTGGGT
>Ga0222717_10001042_pt1 | contig 23244 bp, 47 predicted proteins | sample C33_18DmetaG_FD_165053 | JGI IMG/M metagenome (GOLD analysis project Ga0222717, IMG submission 165053) | Estuarine water microbial communities from San Francisco Bay, California, United States - C33_18D | ecosystem: Environmental > Aquatic > Marine > Unclassified | place: USA: California... | reverse complement strand
GTCCACAAAAGTCTTGCCATCGTCTAATCTGCCTATCGTCGTCTGGATGCCTTCTACCCATATCATACTTACAATACCATTCAAACCAACCATATGGGTCATCTTCGTTCATCCATTTCATCTCTTTCCAATACTCATAGTTCATTCCACTCCTTAACTTGAACTTATTAAGCTTAGGTTTATATGTCTCTCCTAAGTATAAGCTTGTATCTAAGCCATCGAAATGGTAATCAAATAACTCTTGATAGTCATAATTGGTGTACTCTTCTATTTCAAGACCGAAATAACATCCACCAAATGCTCCTGCTTCTATAATCTCTCTTGGAGACATCATAGGATAGAAATCTAATTTACTCATATAACCTTTATTTTTATTTAATCTTCTACGGCATTACTACCTGTTGGTACTGATATGAAGTCATCTATTCCATCTTCTATTATATCATTCATCCAATCCCATTCTCTTCCGCTATTGATCATATCTTACTTATTTAAATTCGCGCGTGGCGACTTCGTCGGTTGAGAGAAACGCCCCCTCTTCTTAAAAGCCTCACTCACGAACTTCTTTTTATTATTATTCATCTCATTATATACCTCCCAATAAAGGCTTGATGTTTCTTCACAGTAGATTCTTCCCATTATACTGAAAGCCCTCCTATGCGTTTACTATCTTTTAGATGATCAAACTCTCCATAAGTTTGAAGCTCATATGCTTTCTTATCTTTATTCCAAGTAAAGGTGCTAACACATAACCCTTTAAGCTCTTTACCGAACTGTCCTAAGTTCATATGCTGTTTGATATAAGGCCCTCCTGAAGGGTCAACCATATTCAAATTATCAGTATCTGAGAATACCATCGGTCCGTAATCCTCTGTTATAGGTCCTTTACTCACCCAGTTACCATCTACATCGTATATCTGCTCATGTACCTTCTCTTCGAACTCATGTTGGTTTAACTGACCTCCATCTTTACGAAACTGTTGATAAGCTACTTTATATACATTCGGATAGCCTATCCTAACATGCTCAAAAGGTCCTTCCCATAATATGATTCCGTCCTCTTGCTTGGTAAACGTATAAACGTCTCCGTATCTATTCTTATATTCTACCATTGCCCTAAGTATCTACCTGTTGTGTAAATTATTCCTAGTATAAGTCCTCCTACAAAAGTCCATTCTAGAACTTTATAGTTACCTTGTACCTGTCTAGGAGATCTTCCTTGATTACTTCTGTACTGTCTTACCTTCTTAACTTTAAGGTACTCTTTACCGTTGTTTGCAAAATGATTCATAACTTATATTTCTTTTTATACCTCTCTACAAAGGACTTTCCTATGCCTAACTCTAATATTTCAGCACCAGGAGGAAGTAGTCTAGACCTAGTACTAATGATTTTATCCGGAGTGGGGAGATCTGTAAACACTTTCAACCAATTCTTCTTTCCGGACTTCTTTTTATATATTACTACTATGGTTGGTCTGGTTACTCCCATTCTTCTACTATTTCGTAAGTAAATGGTTCTCTATTTCTAGCATATTGTTTCATTGACCATTCTATATTATCAGTCTCTAATTCAATAGTATGTAGATCACCCTCTACTGGTATTATTAATATTTTATATTTAGTTTTCATTTGATAATCTCCATTTATTAACCCTTATAGCTTTCTTCTTAGCTGCTCTCTTCTTAGCTGAAGGCTTATCGTATTGTTTACGTTCTCTAATCTCTTGGATTAGTTTTGTGTTTCTAACTTTCTGTTTGAATTTCTTCAGGGCTTTAGTTATGTTGTCTCCCTTCTTTAGTTTTACTATTAACATATCTTATTTTAGGTTCTACAATAATTTTCGTCTTTCTTTTAATTTCATATTTAATATATCGACCATCTGTCTGCTGTTGCGATCAATCGCAAACATCTTCTCAAACAATTCGATGTACCTTTTAGCTGCATCAAGTTGAACTCTCTTGACACAGCCATCTATTAATCTCAAAGCTTTACTAAATGCTACTATCTTAGGTGACATATCTATTAAAATAAAGTTAATTGATTATCTATACCCTTAGTTGAAAGTCTATAAGCACTAACAACTTTTCTAGTAGGTTGGAATTTATTAGAATCCCAATCTAATAACTCACCATCTTTAATACATAGAGCATGATTAGCAACCATAACTAAGAACGTACCTACTGGATGAGATTGAACGAAGCTCTTAATCGTTTTTTTTCTCCATATCTCTTCACCATGCAGTTTATATTTATTACATACCTCAGACTTCTTAAGTCCGTAAACATCATACTTCTTTTCTCCGATAACTAATCCATCATCCTGAGCTTTAAGAAGAGCTGAAGCTAATACCATTCCGTTAACTCCTTTCTTATCCTGGCGTCCAAAAACGTCAGCACAAAACTTATGAGCTACTTGATAAGTAACTGCTGCTGCTGATGCAATAGAACGAACTACACAGTCATTCTTTTCTGTTCTTGATACTTCTGAAATACTATTCGAATAAACTTTACTTGCTGATAAATACATAACCTTTATTTTAATTATTAATATACCTTAATATAAGAAAAATAACAATAGGATCCAACTGTTTAGTTAAATACTTTCCAATTACTTTCCTCTGCATAAGCTGCTACTTCATAGGGATGATCGTTATAATCATATCCCATATTGTAAAATCTTTTAAACCATGAAGGTGACTGGAGGTAGTGTTGATATTCATGTACTAATGTCTGAATGATATGTTTTCTGCTCTTCATATTAGGCCAGTAAACAACAATACTATTATCAGTTCTGTCATACTCTGCTTGACAACTATCCTGCTCTCCTTCTGCTTCTGCCTCTCCGCTATACCTAGCGTAAATATTATAATGAGTCTCTACATAAGGAGTTTCATTCGGAAGGAATTTAGAAAACCCATAAAACTTTTCTATCTTAGGATAAACTTCTTTAATTACTTCCTCTACTTGCTTTAACGTCATAACCTTTATTGCTTTACTATTATACCTTAATATAAGAATAATTAAGTTCCTAGGCAACTAATTCCATTACTTCTTTTATATGTTTACACTTACGATGCGCTATATACCCCCAGCAACTACAACTTAGTTCATTCCTAATATTATATCGAACTATATACTCCTCTCCTGATCTAGCAGAAGTAAACTTCCATTGCTTTTCTTCTTTCTCTTTGAACAACTCAGAGAATGGTTCTGCTTCAAATTCTATGTCATCTAAGGTAGTATCTTCTTCTACTTCAATCCATGAAGGTCCATGATACCTTTTACCTCCTATGTTAAAGAAGCCTCCTTTACCAACATTAGTTTTCGGTATAGTATAGGTTCTACTCATTAAAATGGTAATGGTTCGTTAGATCTATCTTTAGGAGTAAAAGAAGGATCTTCCAACTTTCTATAGTTAGGAGTAGCAAATGCTTGCTCTCCTATTTCTGTAACTTTAACATAGTCTGCATAGTCTTTCTGATCTATTACTTTTCTTATGCTATCAGCTCTTTTACGAGCCATATAATCATTATCAGCATATACATACATCTCTACTTGCACTACATATCTTTTTTCGTTAGCCATATATTCCGTATTTAATATCGTTTAATAATTTTTCTAATTGAACCTTAGCAGCACTTATTTCTCTCTCTTCTATACATTCGTATATACTATTGACTGCTTTATAAAGTTTTTCTCTATCCATCTTATGCAGCGTTGTTTATGAATACCTTATCAGCCCAACACTTAGCATTAACTGCTCTATATTGCTCATGACTATAAAGAGAAGTCTTAACCATTTGACTGCCATCGTTGATATCAGCAACTTTAATATCCTTTGCTAATTCAGGAGACATCCATACCTTCTTACCTTGACGGGCATAGATAGTAAAATTATGATTAATATTTTGATTCATGAAGCTAATATTCATTATAGCTCCTGTTTGAAATCTTCTGAAGACTTTATAGGGACTATCTGCTTCCATTGTGCTTACGGTAGGATAACCTGCTCTACATTTCGTTACAATTATATAGGTACCTTTAAGATCCATACCTTCTAACTCATGTAACATTTGAAAACCTTTTCTTTCTACTACTACTAAATTTGACATAACCTTTATTGCTTTATTATTATACCTTAATATAAGAAAAAAAACAATAGGATCCAACTACTTACATAGTTATTTTACATATTACCTCCCCAAGGTTTAATCCAGTATTCCCAGATTATCTTCTTTGTTTTTAACATTATACTATTGGTTTGCCCATTAATACTTTGCGATGTTTTTGGCCTCCAATAACTCTATCATAAGAGCCATCTCCATGCCAAACTATCTCTTTACCTTTTAAAGCAGCTACTACAGTTTCTTCATCATTAACTATTGCTACTCCTTTTGCCTTTAAGATGTCTAGTATCTTTCCGGAAACTTCTATATAGTAACCGTTTTTGTTTAAGCTATTTACTGTTTTAGCTACTGCTGCTCTTTTAGCAGATTTACTTCCATCATGACCCATTCCAACTAACTTAGTTCCTCCTGCTCTCTTCTTCATCATTATAACAGCATCATCTTCTGGATCATCATCTAAGTCTATAACTTCATATCCTTGAGCGGCTGATTTAATATCGTTTGCATTAGTAACGTTAGGGTGCCCTCCTAGAGGAGCATATGCTGTATCAATCATTTTAAATAACTCATCCTTATCAGTCTCTACTTCAGTCGAAGTCAAAGGACGCCAGTTATTTTCTAAGATTATTTGTGCTAGTTTCATCTATAGTTGGTTTAGATTCCATTTATTATAAATATCCTCAAAAACATTTAACGGAGTCCTATGAGCCATTCCTTCTACTTCAGTCCAGCTCTTACTAATATCTGCCAGTACCTTAGTTAGTTTAGGATCTATAACTTCATCTTCTTTACCGACTACAAAGTTCCTTTCCCAATTAGTCTCACCGTAAGGTACTTTTCTATCTATTGATCTACTATGTAATGCTGGATTAAAAAGAAGTACTTCAATACCGAAGTGACTAGCAAGAGCATCAGCATAATAGCCTCCCATACTAGATCCTATAATAAGATCAGGTTTACCGTTCTTATTAATCTCTCTATATAATTGGCCGAAAAGTCTATGATTATTAACATAATCCATCTCAGGAGCAAATACTTCATCAGCAACTCCTTTTAAAAACTCGACTTTTGGTCCGCCTACTCCAGACTCTAAACCATGTAAATACCATATCTTCATATCCTAACTCTTTATATCTAAATATAAGAAAAATAACGCTAAAAAGCAACTTTAACTACAGCTACCTTTTATTTCTTTATATAATTCCTCAGCATATCCTGCAGGGTCCTCTATATGTTGAGCAGTAGATTCCATTTTACCTATTAAACAATTTTTAAAATGTTTACCGCTTTTACCTTTTAGTAAGGTTTCTATTGCACATGCTTTCATCCAAGTTCTTGGTTCGTTACCCTGTACTGATTTCTTAACATTGTTAATTGCTTCAATGCATACTATAGGATTTGCCATAATTTATTTGTTTTTGTTTTTCATTCCAAAGTAAGTTCCTAATATTCCTATAATACCTGTAATTGATATTTGTATCAAATGTATAATTGATTCATCTACTGGTCTGTTTTCTTTTAGAGAGATAATAAAATCTCCTATTATTAACATCCCAAGTAAAGCGATTATACCTACCGATAAAAGAAATACTATCTTATCTTTCATTATAATTAGTTTGTGAACCAGATAGGATTCGAACCTATGACCGATGCCTTAGAAGGGCATTGCTCTATCCAGCTGAGCTACTGGTCCTTTTTCCTAGAAGTTCTCTGCCAAGATCTTATTAATATCTTCTCTTGACTGCCAACCTCTTACATCATCATCTCCATCAACAAGGACCTCAAAGCTTGATGCATCTTCTACTCTTTGACATTCAGCTCTATTTCCAGCTCTAGATGAACTGTACATACCATCGCCACATACGATTGATATACTCCTACCACCTTTCTTTTCCGACCCTTTTATTTGAGTCATAATAGCTCCTTTAATATGAGGGTGATCTAAGAATAATAAATTATCAAATGTTATCATAACTTTTATTTTTAAGCGTTAATTACGTAATCTCTATATTGCCATAGTAGAGCATCTACATTACTCATACGAACCTTTTCATATACTACTGGCTCATAATCATAAGCTTGAATCTCAATATTACAAGACTTACCTGAAGCAGTCTTACTGATTATCTTAGCAGAATTAATACTTCTTATAGTCCAGTCCCATTTGATATCCATAGCACCTTTCTTACCTTCTCCAAATACTAACCCTTCACCTTCAAGTTTCTCATTAGCTTCATCTAGTTGGATAGTATTAATCTCAGCCTTTAAGTTGCTAATAGAAGACTCTATTTTATAACTCTCAGTTCTAGCAGTATCTATCTCTTTTTTGTTAGTCAATCTAACAACATTCATTTCAGCTAATAAATCATCTCCGTGATCTAATAATACTTTAGCTACTTCACCGTTAGTAAAGATTCGTTCTAACTCCCATTGAGAATTATCCGAGGTAGAATAAAGGCTAGTTTCAATACTACTTATCTCGTTAGTTTTCCAATCTTCTTGAAATCTAATAGTCATTAACTCTTTATCGTAGTTGTAATCTTTATTAGGTCTCTTAACTTCATACGAAGTACCAGAGTAGTACCCAGCTGATGGTTTTTGAATATACACATCATCTAAAGTAAACTCACCTCCAAAGTATTTCTGCATTACACTGAACATAGCATCTACTTTGCCTTGTTCTAGCTTGTTACAAATAGCTTTAGCTTTCTTTAATTCTTCTTGCTTCTTAACGATAATCTCGTTGATAATTTCAATTTTTGTCATAACCTTTATTGCTTTATTAATATACCTTAATATAAGAAAAATACTAATACGAATCAACTATTTCACTATCTTTTTTCGAAATAATCTCGAATAAAAACGTATGTAAATACAGAGAAGCTAACAACTACCAGTAATATATGGTACAGCCTTTCTTTGTTAGTCCATGGTTGATTGTATGGAGCAGGTAGCTCCTTCATAGTAAAATATTCTAACCAACATGACCAGATTGCTCCTATTAAAATGTATATACTAATTGCTTGTAATATCATATATTTAATCTTGCTTCTATTCCTTCTAACTCTTGTTGAAGTTTTTGAATTTGTAGTTTAGTTTTTTGGGTAGGTTTAGCTTTAAGCTTTAAATCAAGAATCTCTTCAATAATAACTTCGTGTCTTCTTTCGTCTTCGTAATCTCCTAATGTTGGCATCGTTTGTTTATTTTAATATAAATATAGATAAATTAATTTGTTTTCCATAATACTTGTATACAAATGAGTATTAATGCTAATACAAGACTAACTAACGTCTTAGTAGTAAACCCTTCTTTAAAGAAGTAACTTACAAAAGCAGCATAGATAACCATTCCTACTCCAAACCCTATGAACCTAGCAGGCCATAAAAGATTATCGGTTCCGGAAACAGTATACTTAGTCCCCCATATATAAAAATAAGAAAGTACTATTCCTGCTGCTGCAACTATAAACTCATTCTTTCTAAACCAATCTGTCTTTAAGAACTGTCCATTTAACTGGAAGAATGTAAGTATATGAGCTAATACAAAAAAGCCTATACCTGTAAGTAAATCTGCTACCTTAATCATTATTTGTAGAGTATAATTCTTGTTTCATTATTCTCATTAAAGAGTCTTCTCTGTATACTTCTACCTCTTGGCTTCCTTACTAACCTTTCGTATTTGTAACCTTCTACCTCTATAGGAAAACCATCATCTACTATTTCAGAGATCTTTGCGTTCATTTTAATACTTGGGAAATAATATAATTCACTCATAACTTTTATTTTTTACTTTTAAAATATTTAACTAAATAACTTGCTGTTCTATAATTTGTTGCGAGAGGTATATCATGTACATCACATAGTCTCATTAACATACTTATATCAACATCGTGTGGATGTTTACCTAATGGATCTCTTAAGAAGATAACTAAATCTACCTGCCCTTCTACAGCTAAGGCTGCTATTTGAGCGTCACCCCCTAAAGGTCCACTTTTTACTGTCTGTACATCTTTTATACCTGCGTGCTTTACATGCTTACCGGTTGTACCTGTTGTAATAATTGTGATATCTTCTCTGTTAAAAAAAGGTAACCTTTTAGAAACAAAAGCAACCATATCTGCTTTCTTATTATCGTGTGCTATTAATGCTATGTTCATAGAATGCTTTTAATAAAGTGTACTGTCCAAGCTAATAATCCATTGAGCTGTAAAGCTACTAGATTCCATTGTCTTCGTATTGATACTTGAACTAATACACAAGTAAAACCTATTACGTACATAGGAGGAGATAATGTCCATTGACCTGCTATAAGAAAACCTACTCCCATATAACCTACTCTAGTTCCTAATCTTTCAGCAGGAGATAATCTTCTATCTCTTACCATTTGCTTGAGTAATTGTCTCCACCAGTTTTTAAATCTATTCATGTTTACAGTCGTCTTTATGCTTTAACCATCCTCCACATTTACATTTCACATAATAGACTGTTGTTGCTATTAATGGTGAAGAAGCAAAGGCAGTCCAAATATTCGGGTGCCAGTGCTCTCCACATAATCCTAGGGCGTGTCTTATTGCTTCTACCATTAAACTAATGCTGTTGCTAATTTAAATAACTCTTTATTTACTTTTAGATCTTTCTCAAAAGATTTAATCTTACGTACTTTACGAACCTTAGCTCCAGTTAAAGCAGCATGAAAGTCTCCTTGAGTAATCTTCTCTTGGATAACATTAAAGACTCTCCAAAGATCATCTCCCTTATCTTCATCTCTTTTAGGGTCCAAAATATCTGAGATAGTCTCTTCGTCGTAGTTAAACTTCTTAGCTTTTTCTGAATCAGGATTAATGCCTGCTCTTACTAACATAGCATCTAAAGCTAATTTATTCTTTTCTTCTTTAGTAAGTACTCTGCTTTTCATATCATTAAGTACTTGAACTCTATTAGGTAAATCAGCTACTGCTTCATTAACTACTCCTCTAAGCTCTTCGAAAGTATATCCTTTATGCTTAATTTTAAAGTCACTAAACTCTTCGTCAGCAACTACTAAACCATTAGAACAAACTAATCTATATATACCTACACTAAATTTAAATGCTTGCATACCATCGTGAGAGTTAGTCATAATGATACGAGGGAAAGAATCATCTCCGTCTTTACCTTTTATCATAATATCTGGGTTCTGGAAAGCAACCATATGCTTACTAAAAATAGTATTACCACCTCTACTTTTTCTTTGAGCAGCTTGAACTGGTTTCCAACCTAATTTATCTAGATCGTCAACAATAGTTTCAGTATTCACAAACAAATACTTTTTACTTACATCTGGGTTAGTAGGAGCTGCTGCAAATGCTAACGGGCATTTTTCTTTTAACTCATCTTTACTCATGTAACTTTGATCTCCTTTAAAATTTAACATTACGTCTGACATATTTATAACCTTTTTAATAATTAATATACTTAAATATAAGAAATTTATCTTTGTGAGGCAACTATTTACATAGTTATTTTTAAATTTCTTCCCATTCTATATCATCTACAAACCGTACCATAAGGAAATGATCTTGATGCCTCAATACATGATCACATCCAAGCTTATCTCTCCAAGCTCTTAACCCTTCCATATTACCGTTAACTTGTTCTACTTTGATAGAACGAACTAACTCATACATCTTACCGTTAAATTCTACTATTTTGTTGAATCCCACTCTCTAATTTGCTTTAAAATTAAGTAAGTATCTATAGCTTCATCCCCACAGTCCCATTTATGGTAGTTTTCTAAGCATTTTTCTAATGCTTTTTCCCATTGGTCTTTAGGTAAAGAAATTTCATATGCAAGATCTTCTTCTCCAAAAGTAATAGAGAACATATCGGCTGAAGTTTTCTGGAAGTTATGAGCCTCTTGTATGGAGTCTACTATTGCATCTGTGATCTCTCTATTATTACTAGCAAAGACTCCTTTAAAATCTTCTGGGTCGTTAAAGTTAAATTCTCTCATATTATCCTCTGCTTGCTGATGTTGCGTTAGTCTCTTCGTAGTATGGTGTTGATACCATTTTTTCATTCCATGTCTTGACTACCTCTTTATTAGAGCCAAACATATATAACGGTCCATGATCGAAATCATAAGTAATAAATTCTAAGTTATCTAAATCTTTCATACCAAGTCCTGGTTGCTGAACAGGTTTAGTAAACCGTCTATGGCCATCAAATGATCTAAATTCTCTAGAAGTAACTCTATACCAAGTACCTTTAATCTGAACTTCCAATACTGCTTCAGTAGGAAAGTCATATCTCATCTTCTCCAGATGCCCTCTCTTCTCAGCCATATACTATAAGTTATCCCTTACTGAGTTATTTACAATCATTTGACTAGTTTGAGCTATACCGAAACTAATCCAATTCTCTTTATTATTGAACTGAGCTCTACAATGATCCATGATCGTATCATCAAACTCTAAATGTGTACCTTTGTGATCTGTAACTGGATGCCATTTAGTCTCCCATCCGTCATGAAGGAAAGTAATCCAAGCCATTTCTTTATTTAAATCTATCATAACCTTTATTGCTTTATTAATATACCTTAATATAAGAAGAATCTAGTTAAGATCCAACTTATACCCACTAAACTTTGTCATATAGCTTGTTATTTTTACTCCGTTACCATCTCTTCTTACCTTACCGGTTCTAAACCACTTCTTTACACTTCCGGCACCTCCTAAATGAGCTGCTGCTAATAATCCAGATTCAGTTACTAGCACTCCATGAACTATTTCTCCATCATACTTTTCTATATACTTTCTAAGTGACCTTTTATTTTGCTTGAGTAAAGCATACATAGCTAGTTCTTGAGTGATTGGAGAGTTTAAAAACTCTTGTCTAGATTCTTTAAAACCTAAACCTCTTAAAGTTCTCTTACCAAATTGATATTTACCCATATACCCATATCGGTTAACAATATCATACCTATTGCCAGATTCTTTAAACCCTATCGCATCTAAGAAGTCTTTATGTTTATTAGTTGGAATTATAACTTCTTTAGTAATAAGTGATGGAGTATCTACTGTAAACTCTATAGGTTTTGAATCTAATTCTATAATAGATACTTTTTTAATATACTTTCTGGACATCTTAGTAAATGCCATAAGTGCACAACAGGATACTAAAATAAGTAATATACTTTTTATTCTCTTCATAATATAAATGTTAAAATAAATCTAAGAATGATGTATTGATATTTTTATCTCGTAATTTTTCATTACGTATATGAGTCCTAACTAAGTCGTCCGCAATTTTTCTTTCAAGAGGTTTTTTCTTCTTAAAAGTAGAAAGCTTTTTCTTATTATTCTTTTTCATATCAATAAATAGTTTTATAATCTAGAGATGTATTCTTCTCCAGGTTTTTCATCATCAAATAGTCCTAACTCTTTAAGATGTTCTATATGATGCTCATCTAACTCCCAATCAGGCTCATCATCTTTTGTTCTCACGTAGTCTTCCATTGCCTCTGCACGTTTCTCATCTATAGGAGAAGCTGCATAAAGAAAAGAATGATTGTAGCAGAGAAACTCTAAATTTTCTAAGTGCCAATTTTTTTTATTACCATCTTTAAAGTTAAGTATAACCGGTATCTTCTGGTCAGTAACTCTTCTTTCAGCAAATCCACACTTAGCACAAACTTCAACTAACTTACCTTCACTTAATAATCTAGCTTTTATCTTTCTAGGGTCAAAGTGTTCAATTGGGACTCTTCCTTCTAAAACATCCATAAGGGGAACATTATCTATTCCAGCAATTGCAAACTTAGGTATACCTTCTCCTGCTTGATTCATATGAGCTTGAAGCAAAGTAACTCCATCATCATTTTTATACATCTTAGCATACTTCTTATAGTGATTATAAGATATATGTAGATATCTAGCAGCTGCCATATTAGAGCGAGTAACTTTTTGTGCTCTAAGTATATCCTCCTTGGTTATTATTTTAGATGGTCTAGCCATTAATAGTCTATACCTTGAATCATCATAGTTTTATCCTCATCATCAGGTTCATCTACTGATCTTTTTACAGGAACTGTTTCGTCCTCTTCTAGTACGTTGTGGACTTTCTCTTTGATTGATTGAGATACTTCATTTTCATCTCTATCCATATCCAATACTTCTGCTGGATCAGGAGCTTTTCTTCCCATTACCTCTGCTTCTTTTTGAGCGATTGCTTGAAAACGTTTCCTATCCATAATAATAATATCATTATAGGTATGGTCTCCAGTACCTTCCACAGTAGTAACTCCTACAACTGACTCTACATCAGAACAATTGACACAGAAGTTATATCCGTATTGAGTTTTCCTAAGTTCAGGGAAGTTTTCGCCACATCTAGGGCAAGGGATCATTTGTAAATCTTTCATATATATAACCGTTTAATATTTAAATATAAAGATAAGAAATTAAAGGGTAGTTTCCAACTAATTCTTTAAAAGATTTATGATATCCCAGACATCTTTCGGCTCTTTAAATTTAACTAGTTTAGGTTCTTCTCCTTTCTGAAGATCTAATTCTATCATCCCATCCCAAGATTTATCTACTATGAGTTCATATAGGTACATTTGTATAAGAGATAGTTGTTGTTGGTTAAAATGCATCTTAAAAAGGTTCTCTATAACTCTGAAGTACTTATCCTCATAAGCAATAGTATCTATACCTAGTTCAGATATCATGAACTCAGTTCTATCTTGTATCTCTACCATTGTCCTTAAAGCTTCTACAAATAAACCTTTCTCTATTTGTTCCGGAGAAGGGCTTAATGCTTTAATACTAAAGGTAAGATTGAGAGAGTTCTTTAATACTTTATGTATGTCTTTTTTATTCCTCATCAGCGCCTAGGTCGGGGTTTTGTCCTGCTAACGCTTTTCTGATTATTTTGTCGAAGTATTCTATATAAACGAAGAATCCGATTACTGTTTTGTCTTTAAGATTTCTATCTCTCTCTACTCGCAATTCGTATTGAGCTAAGCCAGACTCTAATCTCTTTTCTAACTCAATTGCTATATCATTCTGTTCAGTAGATGTTATACCTCCAAATTGAGTTGGTAAAAATTGAATCTTAACTCCCTTCTTCTGTGGATCTTCGTTAACATCTACTTTAAGTAGGAACTTATGTCCGGCAAAATTAATCTTAGCAGACTCAGATATTAACTCTTTAACTAATTCTTCTATTTTTGTACTCATGTGTGTTTTATTTACTATAATAAATATCTAACTTTAATTAAAAGATTTCAAATTCTATATCAGTTTCTGAGAATCCCCATGTTTCTTCATTTAAAGTTAAGTTTTGATCTATAATGGCTCTTCTTTGGTCATTGGCTTTTCTATTTTTACCATCAAATAACCCTCCTCCACCTTTACCGTGGTTGATATGGTAGTAAGGTAAATCATAAGTACCAGGTATAGATAAAGCTTTTAAATCAAAACCATGCATGACTGCTTTCTTTTGAACGTTTGTATCAGAGAATAAAGGATAGATTAACTCCTCTTCAAATCCTCTTATCTCTTCCCAAATGTGTCTAGGGGCTATTTGATAATCACCGCAACAGTTAATCATACTGTAGTCATCTCCTTCTCCTAATTTTTTAGCTAAGTTTGGTAAGTATTTCTCTCCTATTAGGTACTGTCTAAGTTTATCATACTCTTGATAATTGACATCACCTCCATGAAACTCTTTTATAACCGGTAAGTCTACATCTCTTCTGCTGACTGTATAGAATGTATCTTTGCTCATAGAATTGATAGCTTCTTCTAAATTTGCTCTTGGTGGAGCAATTATATCTATATTGGTAGAAACTATATAATCTCCTGAGGATCTTTTTATACCTATATTTCTAGCTAACACTTCACAGCATACTTGAGCATGAGGATCGTAGTTAGTTAATGCTTTAGCTGCTGCTGGAGGTATAACTAAGTGTCTAAAATTACCTTTAAACTTTAGATTATCTTTAACTGCGTAGAATAAACTTCCGTCTTCTTCTGGTGAGTTCCAATCTATATAAGTTACTTCATCGTATGTATCGATAGAAGATTGAAAACAGTATGATGATCTTTCTTTTAAATTTCCACCGTAGTCATCATTACGGGATACTATAACTGCTGATACTTTCATTGTTGTGATTTATTTGTTTAGTGATCTTCTTATTCCTTCTTCTAAGCTAATCTTAGGAGTATAAAAACTTAGCATCTTAGAACTATCAGAACATCTATACATTACTCCTACTGGTTTATCTGTTCTATGTTTAATCCCATTCTTTGGTCTCCAACCTGCTACCTTAAATATAATTTCAGATAAGTCATTAAAAGATGTTGGTACCCCACTTCCTAAGTTAATAGGTTCTTGAATATCTAACTCTACTGCTTTCATAGTTGCTTCTACTATATCTTCAATATGTATAAAATCTCTTACTTGAGTTCCGTCTCCCCATATTTCAAATTCATCTACTTGATCAACTACTCTCTTAATAAAAGAAGGGAAAGGGTAATCTAAGTCCTGTGTCTCTCCATAACCGCTAAATGGCCTAAACACATAAACTTTTAGACCATATTGACGAGCAAAGTGAGCTAAATATTCTCCTGATAATTTAGCCCAGCCGTATGTAAAGTCCGGTGAACTCATATCCATTAAATCAATATCTGATTCTATAAGGTTATGTTCGCTTCCTTTAGTTTGTAAGTTTATTGGGTAAGCAGCAGAAGAGCTAAAGTATATAACTTTTGTTTGGTTAGTCCTAACTGCCCAATTAAAGAACTCAGCATCTATTGATAAATCTGTTGCTACTGCTAAAGGATCATTTTCTATAGTATCTCTTCCTCCTACAATAGCAGCTAAATGTACTATAAGATCGAATTGAACGTCACATGTTTTAAAGAAGTCTCTACAATCGTTCCCTTCTTTTATATCTACTCCTGTTACGTCGTGACCTTGATCGGAAAAGTACTTAACGTATTGTTGTCCTACAAATCCTTTATGTCCTGTGATTAATATATTCATTTTTATATTTTAGTTTAGTTTATCAATAATTTTTTGCCATTCTTCGAATGCTTCAATAGAACGCTCTGGTAAGTACTGCTTTATAGAGTTTGGATCTTTAGCTAAATCTGCTAACAGTTCCATATTATTTTCCATTCCTATATACTCTCTTTTCATATCCTCTACCATTGAGTACCTACCTGCAGTACCTAAGCTTCTATCACTAAGTACACCTGGTTTGGAGAATACTACTTTATTACCTTTAGACTGTATATAGTAAGCAGCCCAAATGTCATCCATTCTACCGATATGTGGGAATAGGAAATAATCTCTAACTATGCTTCTACTAATAATGGTATTTTGTGAATTAAATGGTGCTGGTTTATTACCTGAGATAGGGAATTGGTCTGGTTCAAAATTACAGTAGGGATTATATATCATTCTACAAACAGCATCTACATCTGGTTCACCATCCCAGAATACAGCTTGAACTTTAGGAGTAATTGATGTTGTAGATTTATTACTATAATCTCTAAAAGGGACTCTTTCCATTGGGAATCCTCTATGCCATAGTTCTTTATGTTCATTTAATGCTCCGATTGGGTCAAAAGCAACATCTTTAATATCAAAGAAATTAACCTCTGTAGGTTTATCTACCATTAAATCTTCCCCCCAACCTTCATAAGGAATATTATCATCATCTATAATTGCTATGATATCTGCTCCTTGTCTATAGGCTTCTAATATAGCAAAATTTCGACGTTGTATACATCTCCAACCTATAAGTTCACTTAACGCTGGGTATTCTGATTCTTGGTACTCAGGTGTTAAGTAGGTTACATTATCGATATTCTCATATAACTCATGTGGTGTTTTTAAATCACCAGACACTATCACATGCCAATCAGGCATTGCAGCATACTTTAATAATGCTTCTGTAGGTGGGTTGATCGTAGTAGTTGCTATTATTTTTTTCATCGTTATTAATTTTTAAAGAAATTTTCTTGCTAATATATTATAAGTTGTATCTTGATCTTTTATTTTCTCTTCTGTTAAACTGCTAAAGTATTTCCAAGCATTACTCTCCCATAAATGATGAGCATATGCGTTTGGATACCTTTTGGTTTTAACAAACATATCTCTAATACCTCTTTTAGTATGTAAAGGGTAATGAAACCTATCATAGTCTAAAGCTGTTACAGGTAATTCCAGTTCAGTATACAATTTCCATGGTAGCTGTACTGAATGAGTATCCCATAGTTCATGATTAAACGATTCATACTTTGAAAACCAGTAACCTATAAACTCATTTCCCGGTTCTGCTAATATTATTGCATTACATAATCCGTATGGAATATTAGGATTCTCTGTATGCCCTTGAATGCCCATTACACTTTGATGGGTAAGTAAATCAGTAAATGGTTTTACACATATGGTATCAATATCCATATAAATCCCTCCTTGCTCATACAAAGCTTGTAGCCTTATTATGTCTGCTTTATGAGCCATATGGACTAGCTTATTGCCGAATACTTCTTCAGGTGGTTCTACTTTAACTAAATTTAAATACTGTTTTGCTTTATCCCAATACTCTCCTGTAGGTTCATATTTATAGTAGAAGTTCATTACTTCTGGATTATTTAGATCATGTGCAGATTTAATTGCTATATAATGAAGTAATCCAAAAGGTTTACCACCAAAGTCTTCCTCTAGTCCGAATATAAAATGAAATTTATTAGGTATCATATACTTAATATAAGAAAAATTATAATGTAAAACAACTATACTTTGTACTTCTGGCGTCCGTTTGCTTCGATTTTATCGTATAGATTATTCTGTGCTTCTTGTCTGTCTATCTTTTTAGGATGTAACATACAAAATAAATCATCAGTAGGTAGAGCTACATAAGTTTTAAATCCAACTATTTTACTATGTAGCAAACCTTCCCATTTTACCCACTCACAGTTTCTGTATAACCTCATCTGCCAGTCCGGAAAGTTAACCCATCCTTTATCGTTCACATTCCATTTCCATTTATTAATATGCTCTTGAGTTAGCCCTTCTACTGTATTTATTCTTGGTACGTAAAATAAGTCAACTGTATCATTTGTTTCTAATATTTCTGGGAGCATTTTAATAAACTCTTTAGTCATTAGTTCATCAGCATCTAATTGAAGAATATAGTCTCCTGAACAATGAGAGTTTAAAAAGTTCTTTTGAGTAGCATCTCCATCAAATACTCTAGATTTTAATACTATATTAGATTTAAATTTTTCTAATACTTCTATAGTTTTATCATCTGTAGAATTATCATCTACTATTACTATTTCGTCTTCTTTTCTTTTGTTCTCTATTAAAAAGTTTAATAGTTTATCTATCTCCTCACCTTCGTTGTGAGTTAAAATTGCATAACTAATTTTCATATTATTATAAATTTAAAATATAATCTTTTAATCTATCTACAGGCTTCCAATTTAATCTATCTTGAGCGTCAGTATTCTTTTGTAATGTAACTCTGTAGTTTCCTTTTTGGTCTGGTAAGTGTTTATACTTAGCTTCTGTGTACCTTTCTTTAAACATATAATACACTTCTTTTATAGAATAATTCTTACCTGTTCCCAGTTCCCAAGCATCTTTATGCTTCTCTTTGCTCATACCTATTTTGTATAGTCCATCTACTATATCTACAACGTGAGTAAAATCTCTTCTTTGTTCACCATCTCCAACAATAGTTAATTCTTTATCCCTATTTACTTGATCTCTCCATATACCAATCAGTGCTGCCATATCTCCATCTACTATTTCTTTAGGACCGTATACATTATAAAACCTAGCTATTTCAACTCTAGTACCAAAAGTCTGTCTGTACATTTTGCATACTTCTTCTCCTAAGTATTTAAACATAGCATAAGGAGATTGATACGGGTCATGCCATTTTGATGATGAACCTGCATAAACAACTTTGATATTATGTAACCTAGCTTGTTCTAAAATGTTCTGCGTACCATGTACGTTAGATATAAAAGTAGTAGAAGGGTCTGAAAATGAAGGTTGAATTCTGCTTAAAGCTGCAAGATGAAATATAATATCAAAATTATCTCCTTTGTCTAATTTTAAACTACTCACTGTACAATGTCTGTAGCGAACTCCGTCAATATGATTTTCGTATGTACCAGTTGAATAATCGTCTATTGAAGTTATATTATGACCTTCAGTTACTAACCTAGTTATTAAGTTAGTTCCTATAAATCCTGCTCCTCCAGTTACTAGTATATTCATTAGCTTTTAATTAATAGTTCTTTAAATTTAGTTGTTGACCATCCATGCTTTCTATCTAAGTAGTGAATATGAATGTTTAAGTTATCACCTGTGAAAGGTTTGTTACGGTAATCATCTCCTAAGAACCTTATATCAAACTCTCCCATCTTCAATAGGTCAAGTAATTGCTCTTCATAGGTGTACCTAATTACGTCGTCTACATATTTAATACTCTCTAGCATTTCCTTTCTCTCTTTAGAGCTTAGTATAGGAGTATGTTTGTCCGGTCTTTCTATTGAAGGATCTGTATGCAAAAGAACAATTAAACAGTCGCATTTTTCCTTAGCACGTTTAAATGCCTCTACATACCCTGGATGATATACATCGAATGATCCTGCTATAACTCCTTTCACCATACTACTCTACAGAATAAAAGCCTATATGTTCTAAAGCGTCCATAAAGTCTTTTTGATTAAATTGCTTTGCATTAGCCATATCCATTTTATGAGTCTGCTCCTCAGGGTACTTTTGTTTTTCTTCTTCTTTAATTTGTATAGCTGTAGCTGCAGACCATTTCCAGTCTTTTTTGCTAGTTCCATCTAAAAACACCATACCTTTACTGGGTAGGGTAATAGTTGCTGGTAGCCAAATTCTACCTTCGCTATCTTTATGTAGTAGATCTTTATGTAACTCAGGAGCTGTTTCCATTAAGTCTTGAAGAGTTTTTGATCCTTCTGTCATTAATGTAGATGTAGTGTATCCACTTCCAAAACATAACCAAGTTTTTATTTCTTTTCCTTCTTCTTCAAAGGATTGTTCGTAACAGGCATTACTGCCAAAGGGTCCTTGTACTAGATTCATTTTATAACGTTTTCATTTTAGGTAAAGCAATCTTTTTAATTCCAGGCATTTTAAATTTAACCTCTCTAGGAAATTCAGGTACATGATTGTTAATTATCTCTCCTAGTTTAACTTCCATAGCATCAAAAGAGAAATGTTTGAGATTAACTGTACCTTGTTTTTTAGCATTTATTACTAACTTCTTATAGTCATTATAAACTAACTTAAGTGCCTTTTGTGCATCCGAAGGATTAAATTCAAACCATTTACTATCTTTTAGAATCATTTTTTCTATTACAGCACTGCTATGAACCGGTTCTAACTTCCCTCCTACTAGTAAAGTAAGATCTGGTCTTAAAAAATCAGTATGACCTGACCAAGCTGAAGCAATTATAGGTTTCTTATGTACTGAAAATTCTAATAAAGGTCTTCCGAATCCTTCTCCTCTAGTTAAGCTTATCATAGCTTTTACTTTTGGATGGTTGTATAAGTGATTTATTTCGCTATCCTGCATATCACCGTGTAGTAGGTATATGTTAGGTAGATTAGATCCTCCAACTTTTTTTCTAACTATATCTATCTTTTCTAAAAGCTTAGCTTGATCCATTACAGAACTACTTGCTTGTTGAGTTTTTAAAATTAGAGCAGGTTTTGTTTTTTTACCTTTAAATGCCTGTAAGAACATTTCTATAGTTCCGCTCATATTTTTACGATCCTGTCCATAGTCTCCTTGTAACCAGTGCCCTACTGTTAAAAAGCAGAACTGTTCATCAATACTGTTTAATGTATTGACTATTTCTACTCTACTATCAGCAGATACTTTTTTGTATACCTGTGTACGTACCCCCTCTAGTAAGACTTCAATTGGTTTTTCCAGTTGTATCTGTGCAACATTGTTTCCTTGTTTATCTTTCTGGTCATATTTAGTATTAGTAAATACTAATTTACCATGCTCTGAGGATGTAATGATTAAGTTCATTCTATTAACTCCTGTCATCCATTCAGCATCACACAACGTAGTCTCTATACCTGCCGTTACTCCTATATTGTACTCACCAACAGGTTGAAATTCATTAGGGACTGTTATCTGTATCCATACTTTAGGTTTAGAAGTAAGTTGTGGAATAATCCTTCCTAATAAGTCGTTCTCTCCGTGGTTCGCTAGGTAACCGAATCTAGTTTGTCCCCATCTCTGCGATAATATTTTTACATCCCAATCTGGTCTGCTATTAACTAATGCTTTAATAAAGTCTCTAGACCTTGCTCCATAACCTGAATATGTATCGACAGGCGCAGAAACTACTACTTGTATTTTTTTCATTTAGTAACCTTTAATCTTATGTAATATAATAAAACTTTTTTAATAAACCAACTTATGCTCTATATAATCTGGTTTTTTATCTAATACTTTAATTAGTTCAAATCTTGGTCGAGGTTGGAATTTATCAAATGTTTCTTCTAAACTCTCGATTACATTTTCACACATTTTAGCTGCACTCATCTTAGCCTCTTCAGAAGTAACCCACTCTCTTCCTAACTTGCCTTTAGCAGTTCTTTCTTCTTTAGAAAGAGAATAAGAAGTTTCTATTGCTTTAGCTATATCATCAAAACTACATCTATCATCAAATATGTATGGAGTAGGTACTGATCCTACTAAAGATATATTGCTAGGGTAAATAGGTATGGCCCATTCACCATGCTCTTTATAAGTACCTCTATGATTTGAAGGAAAATCTTTAGAGAACTCTATCCACTTACCTTCTTTATCTACAAATCTCATTTGGTCTTGCATACCTCCTGTTGTGTTAGCAATAATCATAGTCTCAGCCATCATAGATTCAGTAAGAGATAACCCCCATCCTTCATTAGAAGAAGGCAATACTGTTACATCTGCTAGATTATAGAACCAATTAAGCTGAGCTGTAGGGAGCTTTTGAGTAGAGAAGAATACATTTACATATTCTGGATCACATATTGCTTCTTTAACTTTGTTAAGATTTGTACCGTTTTGATCTACAGGTTGAGTATGCATTACCAGTGCACATTTCTTAGCAGCTTCTTTACCTATTTTATCACAAAATACTCTATAACCTGCAATTAAGTCACTTGGTGATTTTCTTCTAATATTTCTAGAGTTAAAAAATACAACAAATTCTATTCCTTTTTTACCTTTAAATACAGTCTCTTTAAAGTTAAGATACTCATCATAAAGTTCATCATCTTCTTTTATCTTATAGAACTGTTTTGTATTAATACCGTGAGGTACATATTTAATTATCTTATCTTTAGCAGCCTCTCCTAATACTAATTTATTAATGTTAACTGTCTGTTTAGAAATACCCATGAGTAAATCACAGGAGTTATAAAAATCTCTGTTATATAGTGGAGATGGATAGTCATCCCATATGTTTAAATAAGCAATTGGAATACTAGCTCTAATTTCTCTTTCCATATCAAACAACCATCCCCAGTATCTAGGATCTGTAAATATAAAAATAGCATCAGGTCTATGTTTAGCACATAACCTTCTTACTGTATTTTGATCTCCATACCCGCTTGAAGGATATAGAGTTACACTAGCATCTTCTATATTGGATTGTTTATTAATATCAGCTGATAGATCTATAACCTTACCAGCATCGGGATGTTTAATAGCAGCACCTAGTTGTACCCAATTGAAATGTTGTGCGGTTCCTACAACTATCTCTCTAGCCATAGTAGCAATTCCGGAATGCATTCTAATATCATCACATAACAGAAGTATAGTTTTTCTATCTTCTTGTTTCTTGTAACCGTATTTATTCTCCATTTTTATCTTCTATATTAATATTGTTAATTTTTTGGATACTATCTTTAAACTTCTTATCAGTAAGATAGAGATAAATTGCCCGAGAGGCAAGCTTTTGAAAGGAAAATTTATCCTTAATACATTGGAATTTAAACTCTTGAAATAACTTATCTTCAATACGAACGGTCGTTAACCTTTTTTCAGAACTCTTCATAACATATATAATTATATATTTATATATAAATAGGCACTTATCCTAAAATCGCATCAGGACATATCTTCATTTCTTTAAAAGCACAGAAATTACATCCCCACTTAGTAGGATTAGTTGGATACTCTTTATCTATATACTGACCTTCGGAATCTATTGCAGTACTAACAAACTTATTCATTAATGATACTGCTTGGCCTACTTTAATTTTACCTGCTGTAGGGCTAAACTCTTGCACTCTCCTTTGCATAGCAGCAAATTCTGCTTCGACTGGTACTTTTCTTTTTACTATGAAGTACTCTACATCTATCTTTTCTATAGGAATGTTAAACTGTTCCGAAAAGAACTTTTTATATAGAAGTATCTGAGCTATCTTTTTATCATCTGTCTTAGCAAACTTGTTCCAACCTGATGTAGATGTTTTTATATCTACTATTTTCCATCTATCTACTCTAGCATCATAAAATACTAAATCAATAAACCCTTTGAACTTAACTCCAGGTCGTAACTCTTGGTATAATAATGTCTCTACCCCTGCTAAAAATACTCCCTTGGTACCAAAGTAAGCTCTCCTTTTCTTTTTTATGTAGTTAAGAATATGCTTACCGTCAATCCAAAACATAGTCAATTCATCTGTATTAGAAAAGTGTTGGTGAGAGTTTTGTGCTTTAGTGGACTTATATGCCTTAATCATATTTTCATACAATAAAGCGTCTAAATCCATTTCATTAGCTGTTTTAACCTTATCATGATATAAAACCTCAAGCCATGTTTGTAAAGTCTCATGCATTGCTGTTCCAAACGTAGCATGTATAGAGGGCTGGTAAGGAGCAAGCTTCTTTACATACTGTAAGTACCACTGTCTTTGACAAGAAGAGAAACTACTCAACTGTGAATAAGAAATATGCTTATTCGATTTAGGTGATTGTTTCAACTTGCTCTCCCATACCTCTTTTACTAAAGGGTCTGCTTTAATAACTTTTTTATCCAGATAGATTTTCTTCAAACTA
>Ga0222717_10001040_pt1 | contig 23252 bp, 26 predicted proteins | sample C33_18DmetaG_FD_165053 | JGI IMG/M metagenome (GOLD analysis project Ga0222717, IMG submission 165053) | Estuarine water microbial communities from San Francisco Bay, California, United States - C33_18D | ecosystem: Environmental > Aquatic > Marine > Unclassified | place: USA: California... | reverse complement strand
TCATATCCATTTGTGCATCACTTAGCATTCCTGCCTGTGACCACATAGTTGAACTCATGTTGCCAACTGTTTCTCTATTCTTGTAAGCATTAAGTCTGCTCACAATGTAGTCTTTATTTTGTCCTGCAAGTTTAGGGAATACTGCCATACCTTGTCCTTCTGCTCCATGACATGCGGCACAACCGCCCCATAAACTTCTGATGTCACTAAACTCGTCCAAGTTAGCCAATGCTTGTTTGCGTTGCTCTATCTCTGGTGCTGTACCATTTAGTGCTACATACTGTTCATAGCATTCGTCTGTACATGAACTGCTACTGCTGTAGCCACTGTATGCCATGTTAGGCATAATCATAAAAATAAAAAAAGTTGCTATTGCAACACAACCAACTATTGCTTTATATAATTCACTCATTATTTGTCCTCAGATTTTATTACTATCCAGACTACCAGTAAAGTAAAAAACATTCCTGCCAATGCATATTCCATACTATTCTCCGTCGTAATATTCAAGACGCTCTATGTCGTCTTCTGTTGTTTCTTCGCCGTACTGTATTTCTACTATATGACAAGGTACTTTACCTTTGTTTACAATCTGATGCCATGATTTTGCTCTTACTGTAAACGATTGATCTGTTTTTAATACATGATATGAATAATGGTCTGGCAACTCAGTGTCTGCCCCATACTTAATCTCGCATTCACCTTTACTTACAAACCATATTTCACTACGTTTAAAGTGACGCTGATAACTGATGCCTTTGCCTGGTTCTATCACAAGCTCTTTAACTTTTACAACACCGTCTTCGAATAGGTTACTGAATTCACCCCATACTCTGCGTTCTGTTGGGTACTTCCATTCCTTTAATATCCAACTACTGCTGTTGGCTTTGTTATCACCACCTACAGCAAATTCAAACTCATAACCCTCAACATCCATTTCTGGTATGTTGTCTTTGCCTCTGTCGCCGCCATTACAAAATACATATTCATGTTGATGTCCGAATGCGTCTCTGACTTGAACAAGTCCTTTTGTTACACTGTTATCATCGTCGCTGACTGCATAAACATTGTCTACCATGTCCATGCGTTGTATAATTAAGGAACGTTCTTCAAAAGGCATAAAGGGTCTGCCTTTCTTTCTTGTGAGCCACTCATCACTGTTTACAAGTACTACAAGTTTATTACCGTATTTTGCGGCACTTTCTAAATAACTTATATGACCAGAGTGCAGTGGATCGAATCCTCCACTAACAACAACAATTTTCATGTCTACCTTCTGCGGTTAGCTCTGCTAAACATATCCTTTAGCATTGCGTGTTTTCTTCTTGATCTCTTACCCTTAAGATGTTTGAGTCCGCCTGTTTCCTGATATGGTTCAGAACCGGATTGAATCTTTTTAAGTAGTTCTTTTTTGTGTCTACGGATTTCTTGATCTTTAACACGTTTACGTTTAGCACTTGGTTTTTCGTAGTACTCTCTTTTTGCTAATTCTTTTTGACGGTTGTCGTTTTCAAGAATCTTTTTTAGTCTACGAATTGCTCCGTTAACATCACCATTTCTCACTTCAACACTTGTACCTGGAATTCTCGGTCTCGGTGCTGAGTATGGTTTTTTGTTGTCAAACTTCTTATTGAAGTTATTTGGTTTAAAGTTTTTGCTCATAAGTCCTCTGCGCCATGCAGTTTATAGTTTCTATCAATTTCTGATTCGTTATTACTGTAATATAATACAGGAAAATCTTCTTTTGTCAATGGATATTTATTTAATTTTATCATAGCCACATCTTTATTGTGAAGATCTGGTGCTCTAAACATTAAACTTATTAAACTTTGATCAACTAAAGTCTTAATTGCTCTTGCACCCAAACTCTTAGTTGCGGCTTGTTCGGCTACATAAGTAATGTAGTCATCACCAAATTCAATACGTATATTGTCTATGTCAAATAATACCTTAACTTGACTTAAAATATTGTTCTTGACTGAGGATAATATTTTCTTAAAATCCTCAGTCTCGAACTGGTCAAGTATACCAATTAAAGGAGTTCGTCCGACTAACTCTGGAATTAGGCCAAAGGTTACAAAATCATCATGTGTTGCTAATTTTGTTAACTTTTTAGATTCCGTAGCATCTAATACTGTGGACCCAAATCCTATACCGGACTTCTTCTTTAATCTCTTCTCGATGAGTTTGTCTAACCCAACAAACGCACCCCCCATTATAAACAGTATATTGCTGGTATCAAATTCTATAAACTCGTCACCTGCTAACCGTTTACTGTTCCCCATTTTAATTTTTACTATTGTACCTTCAATTAATCTTAATAGTGCTTGTTGAACGCCTTCACCACTTACATCACGTGTAGCAGTGTTAGATTCGCTCCTACGAGCCTTCTTGTCTATCTCGTCAATGAATATAATTCCTTTTTCAGCACTGTCCTTATCCCAATTAGTTAGAGTAAGCAAACGTTCAATAACACCTTCAACGTCCTCCCCAACATAACCTGCTTCAGTTAATGTTGTTGCATCAGCAATAGTCATTGGTACATTTAGTATTTTAGCCAATGTTTTTGCAAACAAGGTTTTACCTGTTCCTGTATTACCCATAAGTAATATGTTTGACTTGTCGAGTGTGTCAACATCAAAATCTTCTGATCGATTAAATGCTATTCTTTTGTAGTGATTATATGCACTAACACTTAATAACTCTTTTACACCTGCATGACCAATTATATATTCGTCTAACTTATTATAAATTTCTGTTGGTGTAAGTAAATTGTCAAGTTCTTCTATGTCAAACTCTTCAGACTTTTCAGTAACTGTGATATTGTAACTCAGCTCTATACATTCATTGCAAATGTATACATCAGGTCCTGCAATTAGTTTTTCTACTTGATCTCTATTCTTTCCGCAGAAATTACATGATAACGTAGGAGAATCTTGTGTCATTTAATTAAATTTACCTCTACAACTATTTAGCGTTTGGCTTAGTTATATATATTTTATTTGACCCGTCTTGTTCATCATTGCTATCATCGTTCGGTAGCGGCATGGCCCAAAAACCTATTTTCTTTTTAACGTCTTCTTCAGATGCTTTTTGTAGCATCTCATATAGTTCTTCTTCGCTGTATCCTTCCTTATTAAAATCACTTGCGGCAACCATCTTTGCGGCTTCACGCAAACCTGCAACAACCTCTACTTCTTTTTCGATGACTCGTTCTGGTCCTGGCACTTCAACAACTCGCTCTGGTCCTGGAACTTCTTTTTCGACAGTGACCACTGTCTCTTTTGGGATCTCAACCTCGACGATCTTTTCAACGATTTTTTCAACTTCGATCTCCTTAATTACTTCTTTAGGTTTTTGTTCAAGTTGTTTGTTAAGATCTTTGATTTCTGCTTTTAATTTCTTTTCGGTCTCTTTATCTTTGACCTGCACAAATACTTCTTTTGGAACATGCTCAACAATTGTTTTAGTTACTACTTTAGGTTTTTCTTCTAATGCTTTTAATGTTTCTTCGTACTTGGCATTAACTTCTGCTAATGCTTCCTCTAATCTTTTTTTTTGACTTGCGGATTCTTGCATTGCAGTAGCGGCATCGTCTACAGCACTTGGTATTTCTTCCCTACCAGTTGCTTCGTCAATATTGAATTCTTCTTCTGGTATAGGTTGTTTTGGTTTTGTTGGTAATGGTGGACCTGAACTTTCTAAATCAACGCCGTAACGTAATAGTGTTTGGTTGGCCGCAATAACTAACATAACTGCAAGTGGATCAAATACAAATACCAATAACAGTATAAACACCTGTACTGCTTTGTCAAGTAAATCTTCGCTGTCACCACCAAATATTAATTGTGCTACATACTTAATAGGACCTACTTCTTTTTCTAATTCTCTAACAATAGTTTCTGCTTCAAACTTTTCATCTTTTAATACAACTATACCATCATACAAATTATCAATCTGTGTGTTAAACGTATCTACTTTGTTTAGGTTGTCGTCCTGTGATTGAGAACTGAGATTTCTCAATCGATTAATTTCTTTGTTTGCAGTGTCTATTGTTTGCTGTGCGCCTGCACGATATTCATCAATGGTTTTTTGCAAAGCATTTATTTGTTGCTGTGCTGACATTCGTAAATTCTTCTTTTCTTCAGTTATAGCATCACGTTGTGGCTTTTGTTCTTGTCTAATTTGTTGTGCCTTTGCAACATTATCAATAACTTCAGTTTCTGCACTTCGGAATATTCCACCCGAATCTGTTTCTACTGTGGTCGTTCCTTGATTAGCATAACTTTCTACAATTTTATCTAATGATACAAGTTTGTCATCTTGTGCTTTTAGATCTACACTTAGTTGAGTTCTTATATCTGCAATTTGTCCCTTAGCATAATCAATGTCGCCTTGTACTCTATCCCAAGCACCGTCTCTGATTACTTCCTGCTGTGTTACACTATCGCTGATATCAAAACTGCCGTCTAAACTGCTAATCCTATCCTGAAGTATTGAAATCTTATTTTCTTCTCTGGATATCTGCCCATCTATTCTTTCTACAATAGCAAAGGCGTCTCCACTTGCACCTGCTTGATCTAAGTGTGCTTTTGACAAATAGCCAAATATTCCCATACTTGTGATCAGCATAAGTATTGCCACAGCAATGCTGAGGTATGACTTTAATGCAAAGGATGTTTCATTCCAGTATCTGTATAACCAACTGGCTGTGAGTAGTTTACCCACTTCGAGTGTTCCAGCCATTACTGCAATGGGTAATGCCGCGGCACTAAAGATAGCCATAAGTCCTGCTATACTAAACCATGCCGCCACGCCTGCAATTGCTAAGGCTGTTATTAATGTTATGATTCCGAATTTCATAGTACTATTTATGCTATTTTTGTCACAGCCGATAACAATCTTTGGCTATTAACATGGTATATAAATATAGACAAGTACATATAAGGCTACTTTATGATAGTTATAGAAAAAATTGCTACCGATTTTGTAGCACAAGAGTCAAATCCTGGTATAATAGACATATTTTTAGGTCCTTCGTGTGACACATATAATATGGGTTGGTTTTATAAGAATATCAAAAATATGTGTAGCGAAAGTTTTATCTCACAAACACATGCTAAAGGTATTGCTGTTGGAAAATTATTTGGTATTAATGGAATCAGTTGCGAAAGACTATTAGCAAGTAGTACAGATTATGAACATGTGGTATTTGAAATATCTGATAGAGACTTTATTAAGTTACCTAAGCATTATGCAAAGTCTTTGCTGAAAACATGTAACGTAATGATATATGATTATATAGAAGGTGGTAGTTTCTTAGGAACAAATTTAATCCAAATAATAGATGCATTTGGTATTAAGCCTAAAAACTTATACTTACACACAACTGGATACAACTTTAAAGAAACAGATATACCAAATTGTACAGTGTTACCAAATGCAAATTTGTTTGCTTTGATTGTTGCTCAATCAGTAGACGAAAGATATCTCAACTCTGAAGAAGCAGGTGTGCTATTTCATTCTATCTTAGATAGTCGCGACAGCAATAAATTCAAGTATCATGCATTCCTGCCAGTGAGAAAACCTCGAGAATCACGTATAAAAATGATTGCAGACTTACATGCAAAAAAAGTATTAGATGATTGCTTGTGGTCAATGGCATGGAGCAAAAAGGACGGGTACTTAAAATATGAATTCAACAATACTCCTAATATTAAAACTCACCAAGATACTGCAAAGAAAAACACTGATAAAAATATCAAAAAGTTTATCAAAGCATACGAGAAAAAGTTACCACGTTCATTACCAGACTTACCTACAAGATTCGAAGACTTTGCTACCAACGACTGGACGTGGGGTAGAGATGTTAGATGGGGTGTGTCATTAGAAACATTCACACTCAAGGAACATCCAGCATATATCAATCCTCAAGGATTTTTAACTGAGAAAACATTTAGATTATTGCTAAATGGAATCACCCCATTAGTATTAGGTGCCGCAGGAGCAGATACTGAATTAAGCAGAATAGGATTTAGAATACCTGATTTTGGTTGGGACGAGTTGTCTGGTGGTAAAAGAAGAGAAGCAATAACTGATTTTATAATTAAAGATCATAAAGCAAAAGTATCACATGAACAGTATCGCAAAGATGCATTACACAATATGATGCTGTTTAGAGATACAGATTTTCTTGTTAATTTGATGTTAGAAGGAATATCAAAAATAGAAGTGCAATAAAAAACCCCCAACACGTCTGTTGAGGGCTTTTACATTCTAATCTTTTATGTATTCATCATATGGCACTGTGTTAGACGTCTCAGGCTCACAGTGAAACCTTTGTTGTTTAATTAAATTTTACTTTAGTATGGTCGTTGAGTTCAACAGTAGCACTGTTATGCTCATGCTCTCTTACTGTAGTTCTTTGTACCCAGCATCTGCCATCTGTTAATTCTTTAACAATTTCATCTGCTTTGTCAAAAGCCATTTCAGCAAACCTCTCACAACCAGTGTGAGTAACAATTCGTAAATCTACTAAATCCTTCTTTGCTAAATCTACAAACGTGTCCAACTCTGGGTCATCTTCTGCTACCAAGTAAGTATGATCGAATGTAGTTTTCAACCATTCTTTAAGTGGCTTCAGTCCACCAAAGTCTACAATCCAGTTACGCTCGTCGAGTTCATCTCCACCAAAGGTGAATTCAAACTGTAATGCATAACCATGAATTAAATTACAATGCGATGTTGCTCGCCACTGTCTAAACGCACAACTGTGTCCAGTTGAATGCGAATATGTTTTACCTGAATAAAATCTCTTATTCATTTTGTATCTCCTAAATAATTAGAAGGCCATTAGTGCGGAATATTTATAGTGGGTCGATGCCTAACTGTTTCCATCCACTTTCGAAGTATTATACACGATTGTGTATAGTTGTCAACCTTTTTGTTTTAGTTGATGTACAAATGCCTGGATTAATTTTAACCCTGCCTGTGCTCTGCCGGCCATAACAGGATCATGATGTCCACAATGAAGATGATGGGCAAGTCTTTCTTCGCTTTCATGTTTCCATGTATAAATTACAGAATCGTCGTCATGTAAGCCTGCTCTGATAGGATCATTATGTATGTTATCGTTATTATCTGTCCATATTTGAATTGCAAGTGCGGCATTGTGTAACAACTTATCTGCTACTGATATTTGTAATGCTTTTAGGTCTGCTTGTTCGAGTGCTTTTAACTGTTTTGCTAAATGCTCATTTCTTTCTTCTTGTGTATCAAGTAGATCATATGAGTAATCTATGATTTCGTTATACAGTTGAAAGCCTTGTTCTTGTAGCCAATGATTAATACCTTTTGGACCTACTATTGCAAATGGTCTACCTTTGCACACTGACTTCCATGTTTTCTCTGTGTAGAAGTAAAACATAGGACTACTTTCTGTGATTATATCAATTAGAGTGTCTGTGGATTCGTTGGGTATTCTACAATAAGAAAAATGATGATTGCGATCATCAGTAAGTACAAATCCACCAGATGAATCTCCAGTGGGTAACATTGCATCTACGTTTATTATTTTTTGATCAAAATGCTTAAACTTATAATTTCCGTTTTGGCCTCTTATATATTCTTGATTCCACGATACCACATTTGAATCTATGAGATCATATTTTGCCATTTGATCTATCCACTGTGCTCTGTGTATCCATGGACCTCTGTTAAGATTTGTAAACACTTTGCTTATAGGATTATTAATCATGTCATTGTAAAAATCTGGTTGTGCCCCAGAGTCGTCTTCATCCATGGTAATTATATCTTCAATTGAACCTACTGCATCGTGTAAGAAAAAATATGGATCAAATGTAACAGTAAAATGTTGTGCAATGAGTTGTGTATCCATGAGATCGTTGTCCATTGCTAAAATACCATAGTTGTCTATTTCTTGACGTGTATTAATATCTCTGTGTCCGCAACCCATCTGGTCGTAAATTGTCAACCACATTTTATCTTCTGCATGATCTGTGCTACCGAATGTCCACACTAATTCTGAACCCACACTGTCAACTGCGTGTTTGAGGTCTTGAAATTTCTTAACTGTGATATCACTATCAGTGCCCCATGATGAATGGTAAGGTGCCCACTCCATAGGTTGCCATATAACTAAATTTGTGTTGGGATAATCTTTTACCCAGTCAATGAGATCACTATATCCGTTTGGGAAAGTGTAATTCACATAATTGCGATCTATTATTCTAACTGGTAAGTCAGGATTTTTAAACATGTAGCCTCTATTTTGTGTGTGGTGGTAGTTTTGCTTCTACAAACATCTCATGTTTTCTTTTAACAGGATTATACTTTTTCATTTTAAGTTTCCTGTTCTCAATAACTAATGCTCTTGTTTTAACTGCTGTGTAATGATATGTATGATGATCTCTGGTTTCTCCTTCAGGTATCATATACACTATCGTTCTTCTTTTATCTTTCTTTGCCATTGTTTACATCATCTCCATCAAAGCCAATGATATCGTTGATGGTATTGCATTGTACTTCTTTTAAGTAGTTGTTAAGTTGTAAGGTAACATCTACCGGTTGTTCTAAATAATTAGCATACTTTTTTTCGTCTGCTACATGATTATTTAGTATTAACTTATATAAATTTTGTAGATTCCTGATGGCTTTGGGTTTCACTAATTTATAAAGCTCTTGTAAATTTTTGCCTTCTAATTTTTTAAGTTCAATCACTGCGGCATCGTATCTCAACTCTCTATCTTCTATAGAATCAAAAGAATAATCAAACAGCTCATCATACAATTCAAATCCATGCTCTCTGAGATAAGTGTTTATATTTTTACAACCAAATATTAAAAACGGCTTCAAACACCATATGGCTTTGGCAGTTTTTTCAGTGTAAAAAAGACAATAGTCATTGCTTTCATTTATTACATCAATTAACGAACGCCAATACTCTACAGGCAACGTTCTAAGATTTGTTACATCTTCAATCAATCCTTCTTCAGAGGGGAACGATAATCGCCTTGGGTTTGTCCAATACTTGAACCGTTGTGGACTGTTGCCGTCTAAAATAGATGTACCGCCTCTATCGTTTGGCATTACCAAAGTAACATCGTTGTTGTTGATCATATCTTGTTTTGCAAATAAATCAATCATGGTCAGTCTATGATCATGAGGGACTCTATTCATAGAACAGAAAAGCACAGATAGATTCTCTGGATCTAATTCTCTAATATTAGTGGGGGTTGTTGTACCTGATGTTATAAAGAACAATGGCCACATGTCATAATTTTTAAACACATGTTCAACCAAATACTGTTCTTCATTGTATTCGTCGGCGTTGTATTGACATCTGCTGGTCAATAACGAAATTGTATTATTTCGTTCTTCCAGTTTGCTTTTCCATTCTAATGCATATTCTAATGTGTTATCATCATTACTAAAATCAGCATGTACATAACTGCATTCTGTGAGAATGGTTACATAAAAATCAGTATTGGTGGTGTTAAGAGTTGACTCATAAATACCACCAGTCCATAGGTCTATCTGTTGTGTTTTTCGCATAGAAGTATTTAGTCTTCTAAGCCAGCCTCCGCAAAAGACATTGGTACAATACCATCTTCAATAAGTTTACGTCTGTTCTTCATGTGTGCGACTTTAGTTTTATCTTTATCTCCGCCCATATACTTAACAGCAAACCCTTCATCGATTAGAATCTTAGTTGCAAGTGAACCATTTTTGTATCCACCGTATCCATCTTCAACAACAAAGTCACCGAGGATTCGACCAAACTTACCTTTCATGTCTTCACCGTCTTTGTTGATTTGTGTTTTTAAAGTTGGATGACCTTTTAACAATTCTTTTAGTTTTGCCTTTGCGGCTAAACCAAATTTCTTTTCAACCCTGTCACGGGTTCTGCTTTCTGGTGTATCAATTCCCATGATACGAACTCTTTCATCTTTGAGGATAATACCGAAACCTAAATCTATATCTACGTCTACTGTGTCTCCGTCGATGACCTTCACTACTTTACATCTGTACTCATACATTTTCTACTACTCCTTTTCACTGTGTGTGTCCTAAAACATACAGTATATTGTTATAGTAGTATTTATCGATTAGTAGTGGATATAAAAGTCGTGGCTTTCTATTTCTGTGAGTTTGGTATAGTGATATGCCCAGTAAGGATCTGCAAGGTCTGGATTAAAATAATGTGTAGCACCTAATGTTATATCTGTAATGTTACCACGTATAGAATCTTCTGCAATTTGTAGACTGTCTGTCCATGCCTGCATATTACCTTTTATGACTTCACCCTTTGCATTAGTTAAGTATAATGCATCAATCTTGCCATCACAGTACCAACTGAACTGACACTGATTCCTAATAGGCACAAGACTGCCATTGTGTTCTTGCCACCACTTAGAATATTTTGCTTGATATACCACACCACAAATTGTATTAGGATACTTTGGGCTATCTACTCTGTTCATAGTGACATTTGCAACTGCAATTTTACCTTTGAGAGATTCTCCCCTTGCTTCAAAATAAATATTCTTAGCAAGACAGTGCATTTCATTTACATCAATTTCTAACGTTGCTGGCGGAGGAGGTCCTTCGAGAATGTTGTCTGGAATAGGAATAGAATATTCAGCCATTTCTCCTGCTTTGGAGATGTATGAATTAGTAATGCCAACTATTGCCCAAACTAAGAGTCCTGCCGAAAAACCTGTTAGTAAATTCTGCTTCATGTTAATCTCCTTTTTAGTACTTATACCTATGTGGTAAAGTAAAAAAGTACACTATTATGCGAGTTTAATACTCGTTGTTGACTGTGTATAAGACTTAGAAATTTCATCTTCGGTTCTTGCATAAGCAACCACAGTGTTTTTATTCAGTGTAACCTTTGTAGCACGTGATGTCATCATCCAAGGAATAATACCCATTTTGCCTTCTGGCGTTGCTGAAATAGTTGCAGGCTTGTCTACTACAAGACCATTTTCAGTTTCTGTGCTAAATGCACCCAATACTTCTTCACCGCTTGTGAGTTTGATTGTGATGCAGTCGCCATCTGCAATTGGTTTTTCTAATAACATAAAAGTTCCTTAATTGTTTAATAGTAGTATTATATAGTATGTTAATGGTATTGTCAAGTAAAATCTGGCTCAAAATTACCCGTTTTGAAGGTATATTTGCTTGTGATAGTAAATATTATTGTGGACAGCACGTTTTAGTCTAACAAATAATTGTAGTTTGGGTCAATCTTAGTAAACCCTATATAGAAAAAGAGTACTACAAAACACTGTCCCACTTTTAATGAAAGGCGCCTTTCAGATTTAAGGAAACATGGCTCGTTGCCAAGTAAATAGTTTAGTCATCAATGCTAAACGATCACCACTACCACGTGAACCATGGACGTGGACAGCACTGCAATCTTTATAAGAGATGCCGTTCCATTCATTGCATATCTGTTCTTGATCTGCATACAAATATTGATAAGCAAGTTTTGGATTAAGTACATCCTGCAAGGATATATCTTGGCTCCACATCATCACATTGTATATAACTTGTTCGCTATCCCAACGTTCAGGATTCCAATTCTCTAACATCTCAAATCCTATATCCCAAATTTCATGAGGCATATCTGCTGGATAATAACGTATACCACAATTGAAGAAATGGTCTATGTCAATGTCGTAATGATCATCTTCTGTTGAACGTGGGTCGGTGTAGTTGAACATGCTGAAATATTTTGTTCTATTAAAGTAACGTGCATGATTGATAAAAACTACGTCAAGGTCTGCGTAAAGAATATTGTTTCCTTCTTTCCACAAATCGTATATTTCATAGAAATTTGTTTTGAATACATCTCTTATGTTATCGGCATCGCCCTCAAACACATGTACACGATCTAAGTCTTGCACATATCTTTTTGCACTCTCAATACATAAACCTTCCATGGCTTTATAGTTTTCTATGAGGTTTTGTTCTTGTGTTCTATTATTGTACCATTTAGAATGATCGTTGATGCGATAATTTTTAAGTACTAAAATATTTTCAACCGACATATTTCTCACTTGCAATAATATATTTGATCAATGCGTAATCCTCACTTCTCATCTGCTTGAAGAATGTCATATTTTCTGGGGTGCAATCATAACTTTGTTTAATATCAAATTGCTTACGTGTTCTTGCAAGGAATGGATCTTTAGGCATTTCCATATTAAAATGTTCTTGCATTGTGTTTGTGAGTTCGCCTGTGCTACATGCAATACCCACTTTATGTTCTTGTGCTTTGTATTGATCAACTGTGCCTAACCAATCCGTTATAGGTGCAAGTACAACTCCCAGAGGATAGTTATTGTTCCTTTTAGCAAACGTTTGAATTACATCTGGGTTGCTTCTAATATATGTTACTAAGTCGTTTGGTGTTTCGCATTGTCCTAATATTTCAGACTCAACTTTTGTCAAAGTCTTGTATGTTGCTTTTATGTGTTCTTTAAATGTAGGTTCTGCTTTACTGTTAAGTGCTTGTCTTTGATCATTAGTTTTTCTTTCCCAGAAGCCACTGCAAAATCTTTTCCACGGGTCTCTGATTATAACACCAACATTATCATTGTAACTGCTCAAAGAAAATTCATGTGAATTGCTAATAGCATATGGTACAGTCAGCGGTTTGCCTTGTATTAATTTAAGTGCATTTCGCAATGCTGTGCCGCCTGTCTTGGGAACGTGTAAGAACTGTATGGGTTTAGTCCAACGCCAAATTTGATTCTTCTCTACTGTTTTTTCTAAAGTATATCCCATGCCGGATAACGCAGATGCAACATATTGCCCATTAGTAGACTTTGGTTCTAATATTTCTACAAAGATAGTTGGATGGCATCGCTTGATTAATCTCAATGCTCCTCTGATAACTTCTGCTTCGTGTCCTTCAACATCTATTTTAATAAAATCAACAAATGCTTTTTGATCAATGACTGCATCTAAGTTCACTGCCATTACTTCAAGATCTGTTTTGCCTTCTACAATGGATGTCATTCCACTGTTTGAAAAAGTTTGTTGCATGTATAACTTAGCAGGTGCTTCTGATATTGCATTTTGTATTGCTGTAAAGTTAGTTGCACCCTCACAGTTCTTTTTTAGGCACTCGTAATGATCTGGAATTGGTTCGAATGCAATTACATCTTTGAAGTCTTTGATTAATCGTTTACTCCAATAGCCACAATGTGCTCCAATGTCTAATGCAACTCTATTCCTTTTTCCAAAATAACCTTTAGCGATGTTATAATCTCTTATTTCGTAATCACCTCTGTTTTCAAAGAATGTGTCTAATGTGGGTAGCCACATTCCAGTCTCAGTTTGTTTCATGAAGAAAAAGTCCTATTATTAAATACTGCTTTATGTATTTATCGCGGACAGCAAAGAATCTTTATTCCTTGTGAATAGGTCTCGATTATGTCGTAGTATCCTTTGTCCTTTTTCAGACATTTTATAATCCCACAAAAAATCTTCGCCTTTATTGAGAGTATTAAATACTGTTGCTTTATATTTTAGCCACCTTGTTAAATTATCTACTTCACTGTCATAGTACTGCCAATCAATCCAATCGGGTATCTTTACATCGTATTCTTTAATCAGTTTGCTTACAAAATTTTCCACGCCAAAAGGTAATATAAAGTGTCCTTGTATTAATGGAACAAAAGTTTTTTCTGAGGCACAAAAAATGTCTGGATTAGTTAATACGGTTTCAACATAAATGCTAACCACAGAAGATTCAAAATACAACTTACTTGGAGGTGCATTGTTGGCAAACCCATGGGTTAATGTCTGTTTTAATTGACTGGAAGTATCACCATCTGTTGCTAACCAAGAACCATCACCACCTACAAATCCAGGATAATTTTTTAGTTGATGTTTTAAATCAATCCTTACTGCATCTCGAACTAAAAATACATTTGGATCATTGAGACCAGCCATTGCATGACCGGAATTGTTTTTGCTGTATATGGTTTCTTCTCTGGCATACATTGATGATAAAAAAGTTTTTAGTACACCTAAGTTATATCTCTCATCAGAATTTCTGGCATCAATTGTAAAGTCTGCTAACTGATAAGCCTCAGCATCTGCATAAGGAATGTCATCTTTATATGTTAACGGCCACTGGCTACTATGGCACATTCTTTTAAAATATTCATTATCATGATCAAAATAAGACATTCGCGATCTATTAAAAACAAAGTCGTAATAACGTATATTATCGGATTCTATATATTTGTAATTACGATTGAGTATGAGTGCTACACAATTACTATCTATGCCTGCCATAATGTCACTAAGGATTCCTAATGAGTGATTGTTATCAGACTCATCTGTATGAAACATACCACCTGATATAACAATAGTTGCAGAAGGATTGTACGATCTCAAATTTGTTATAGCGTCACTGAATTCAGAAATTGATGCAGGATCATGATCATGAGGCTTACCGAGCATTATGAATATATAATTTGCTTCCTGTATATTTGTTGTGTATTCTACTGCGTCATTGTCGCCAAAAGATATCAACAATCGAATATCGCTCTCGGTCATATATGTAAAATTGATTTCGTTATTACTCTTGTCGAGGTATACTTTTTGTTTGCCCATTTGTAATAGCTCTGTTGTATAATTGTTCACTTGCTAAGTTCTTAGCCTTAGCCTCGCACTGAATATCAAATTGGTCCCAAAACGATAATGCCCAGTCGTTAGCAATGTCATTAGGATAGTAATCTGAATGTGCTCTTAGTTTTTGTTTCTTATGACCTTGTTCAAGCAGTCCCACGATATCATGCAAACCAGCGTGGGTATCGTCACCAGCAGGTAAATGCTCGTCACGACTGTAACTGTAATGCATAGCAGGGCGAACTCCACGCCAACTGTCGATAACTGCTTTAACTCTGTCATCCTGTGGTTGTATGTATTCTTCATCTCGTATCCAATGGTGGTGAATGTCAAGTACAAGTGCTACGTGATCTTTCAACTTGAGGCTTTCATCTAAGCCATGGCACATCTCGTCATTCTCGATTGTAATTGTATTTAGTGCTTCGGGACTCAAACGTGGCAAAGCCTTGATGACACCTTCTGCACCTTGCCTACCTGAGATGTGTACGTTAATCTTAAAGTCTTGGAATTTTCTACCATAGCCCATCCAACGTGCCATGTTAGCATGATATTCAAATTCATCAATGCTACGCTCAACAACGTCAGGCCTATCACTGGCAAGCACACAAAACTGTCCAGGATGGAAACTGATACGCACATCTTTTGCACGTGCAAGTTCACCTATACGTGCAAAACCTTTGTGCAACTCTGCACGATTGTTGCTGTCTTCCCACAAGTAACGCCACGTGGGTTCTGTTGCCATGGGTATCTGATTACTACCAAGACGTACCATGCGTCTGTTTTCGGGCAGTGTACTGACATATTCAACTAAGTTGTATGCACTTTTCATGTTGTGTGTTACAACTTCTAATAACTTGTCTTCGGCATCTGCTTTTTCTTGCCTGTTACACCATGCTACAGTTGTGCCTTTCTCCGTAAAGTTTTGTTGTATTTCTTTAAGTATCTTAGGCTTCTGTGTTTGGTCTGGGTCCATGTACTTACAACAGAAACCAATACGTTTAATACTTTGATCAGTCATTATTTTTACCTTTTAACATGTTAAGTGCTTCGTCAGTTGTTGTTTCTTTTTCCTGGTTCTCAAACATTCTATAGTCTAAAACTGGTTCTGTCAAGGCTTTCATTTGATATATCATGGAATGTGTTAATTCTTCCACCGAATCACCATGTGCAGGCACAGGGTTTTCTGTAACACCATTAGGGTTACCATCTTGGTCATAATGCACCTCATGTATGGAATACCATACATCAGCGTCTTCATTGATATGTCTAATAACACGATTGTTCCAGGTCATGCTGTACGTCTCCTAATGAATATATTATACAAGTATATGTTAACTTTGTCAATCGTTTTTGATAAATATGTTGTGTAAACATAATTACATAAATTATTCAAACCGGGGAATAAAAAATGGCTACAGTTAAAAAATATAATTTGGCAGGCTTAGGTGCTAACGTTGAATTAGGTAAGCAAGGCTCGTATATAACGGGTACATCAAACGAAATTGGCTTCTATGCTAACGGTGGTGCTCTGCAAAAGTTAAAAATTGCAAACGCTACAGTGGCAACTGAAGCAGTTACCAAAGCTCAATTAGATGCAGTAACGGCGGATTTAATCCAGCATATTACTGTTGACTTTGACTTTGATTCAGGTGCAAGTGATATTGCCGACATTGCTGAAGGTTCAAGAATCATCTCAGTAACAGTTGACGTACCAGCGGCATGGACTGCATCAAACAATACTGCAACTTATGTAGAAATAGGCGACAGTGATAATACATCTCGCTTTATTAGAGCAGGCGATGTTGATGTGCTTAAAGTAGCACAATATCATTCACAGTTCCAATATGAGTATACAGCAGATGCTACACTAAAACTAAATGTTGTGCAAGGTACTGCTTCAGCAGGAACAGGTACAATTAGTGTTGTATTAGCAAGTGACAGTGTAACAGTTAGAGACTATGGTTCAATCACACAATCTCAAAACAGTAACAGTGACTTAGGCGATATTAATACTTAAAAATGATTATTTCTGAGATTAGCGACTTTAAAAAGAGAGAAATTGAGCATGAGCTCAAGGACGAAACTCCTAACAACTATGCGGTATGTATAAATGACAAACCGTGGAAGATTGTTTCAAGTCGCTCAAGAGCAGATAAAATGGCTAATACTCTTAATTCAAAAGGTAAAAATGCCACTGTGCATATAACTGGTGCCCCGGTATCGGAAGCCAGCCAGGCAAAAGCAAGTGACAAAAAGCCAAAGAAAATTAAGCCTACAAAAGGACATTCAAGTCCACACCCAATGCGTGGTAAACTTGTAGGTGAATCCCAAATAGACGAAGTGGCGCCATTGGCACTACTTCGTGTTGGTGTTCCTATATTAGCAAAAATTCTTAAAGCAGGTGCTAAAAGACCAATTAGAAGTACAATTGCCTTAGATGCAGTTGACGGTGAATTAGATACTGCTAAAGATATTCTCGGATGGTTAACAAGTAAACTTGCTCAGTTCTTTGATATCAAGACATTAACTGAAGCCGCTAAGATCATATTTAAATATAAAATACCTGTGTTAGGAATTACTGCCGCTGTATATGGTGGTAAGTTTCTTGTAGACTATTTGGCTAATGCCAAAGGTGATGCACGTATGCAGAAAACAGGACAGACTATTCAACAAGCACCAGAAATGCAAACTGAAGATGCTGAATCTGATTTAGAAAGCAAAATATATGATTTAGAAGCAGGTCTTAGAGAAGCAAGAAGTATTACAAAGAACATTAAGTATGCAGATACACACATGCAAATCATAACTAAAATGTCTTCATTAGCAGAACAGTTAGGCATACAAGTAGATGAATACAACGAGCGTCAAGTATATGAAGCAATGAATAACTTGGAAAGTGCAGTTTACGAATTAGAAGCACCGTTCGAAGATGCAATCAGAGATGCAAAAAACAAACTCGATGACATGCAAATGGAAGAAGGTTCAATACCTCAAAAGCCTAAATCATATGATAAAAGAAATCCAGTAGCAAAGAATATTGAAAAATTCAATAGACCTGCAACACATACTGATAAGAAGAAAGATATGAAGAAAGGCGAAGTTAAACATAAAGGCAATCTTTATGATGAACTTAAAAAACTCGAAGGGAAATCTAAATCCCGACTTGACCCTAAGTGTTGGAAAGGCTATAAAAAGCAAGGCACTAAAATGAAGGGTGGAGTTAGAGTAAACAATTGCGTTCCTAAATAAAACATACCAATAATCTTTTTTAATAACTTTCTGTTATATAAATATATCCTGTAATACAACTCAGGAGAGAAATGGCAAAATCAGCACAAAGAAAAGTTAACAAGTCGTTAATCAACGGCTCAGGAAGAAAGTGTACATCACAAGGTGTAGGTGGCAGAGGTAGACGTACTAAGTTAGGTATGTCAACTATGAACAAGTCCAAGAAACGTAACGTGAGTTTAAATCGAGGACAAGGATAATGCCAGTAAAATTCGCACCATCATTCAAAGAGTACAAAAAAGGTACTAAGAAAACAGCAATAAAACACGAATACATTAAACATAAATCCAAAGATGAATTATTCGAATACATTAACAAAGATGGCGCAAAGCCAAAAGTTAGACGTAAAGCAATCATAGAATTGGAAAGACGTGGTATTAGAATTGTTTGGAACACAAAACCAAAAGATATTTTAGATTAAACTAATTTGATAAATATAAGTATGAAAATACAAAGCATACTTAAATTAGAAGAAGGTTCGTTAGACGGTTACTATCTTGCACAAAGAGCCGCTGACTTATGGCACAAAGACAATCCAGATAAACCTCGTGATCATTATTGGAGAATTGGTGTAGACGTACAAGACAAGTACACTGAAAAAGCAGGTGGCATAAAAGGCGCATATCAAGGTAAAGGTGTTAGTAATTGGACTACTGAATCATTAGAATCATTAGCAGAGCATGTAAAAAGGCAAGTTCCTTTATATGATAGCATATTCAGATATCAAAGCGAAGCCTACTTTGATACATTTAAAACAGCCAAAAAATTACGTGAAGCAGGTTCACTTCCTGAGTTAGATTGGGAAAGTGAAGAAATGCTTGGCACCGACATAGGCGAAAGTGTTGAACTTAAAGGTGTAGGCCGTGTTTGGTTGGATGTTCCGTATCTGAATGAAGAGTATGACGAAGTAGATGAAGCACAAGGTTCACTACGCAAAGGACTTGCTACAGTGGGTGTATTAGCCGCTCTAATGGGTGCTAACCATATGACCAGTGCAAAGCATACTCCTTTAGGTAAAGAGCTACAGCAAGCCGCACAGGCTGGTGATACAGTTGCCGCATACCATTTAGATAATTTAGATCTATACACAGATGCAGGTGATCAAAGAACTCTCATTAATTTAAAAATTGCATACATTGACGACTCGCCAAGAGATGATGTTAAAGCATACTTAACTAAAAAAGCAGGCGTTAACGAAGCAGAGTATCAAGGTAAAGATGTACAACTTAACAAACCAAAACGTGGTGGTAGTAAGAAGTATTATGTGTATGTAAAAACACCAAAAGGTAATGTTAAGAAAATTAGTTTTGGTGATGTTACTGGACTCAAAACAAAAGCAAGTAATAAAAAAGCGGCTAAAAGTTTTGCCGCAAGACACAACTGTGAAAAGAAAAACGATAAGCAAAAAGCAGGATATTGGGCATGTCGTTTACCTCGTTACGGTTTAGTTAAAGGCGGGAAGTGGTGGTAGACAAACCATATAAAGACACACAACTTACAGAAAACAAGTTCCAAAGAATATTTCAACAAGATGTAGAGACCGAAGAGTTAGTGTGGCACAGAGATCACAACGATCGTGCTGTAAAACCTACATCAGGCAAAGGCTGGAAAATACAACTTGATAATAAACTCCCTATGCCATTAAACATCAATGAATCTATATATGTTCCTAAGAATGTATACCACAGATTAATCAAAGGAAGAAGCACTGAAAACTTGGTTGTAGAAGTAACCGAGTACGCTGAAGGCTGGGGTGCTCAAAGTGATTAAAATAGGTGTTGCTGGTGATAGTTTCTTTTCCCCACTTAAATCCAAACAAATACACTTTGCAAATCATCTTGCAAAACATTATAATGCAGAATTAATTGCCATAGGTAAACCAGGCGGCAGTAACTTATTCATCAGACAGCAACTTGATTTCTTGATAGACGAACAAGTTGATTTTATTGTATGGGGTACTACTAACAGTGATAGAATAGAGTATGTACATCCAGACAGTAAATCTGGTTATGATGACGACAAAGGTTTATTTAATTACACATACGATCAACACGATATTCCATTAAGTGATGATAGTCGTTTTCTCAACAATGTTGTTTCTGATACAATAATCAACATAGTAGATACAGAAAACGGTAATCCAGGTTCCTATTCACCTAAACAATTACAAGTTATCACAGACTGGTTTCATAACTTATACGACCCTGGACTGATGCATGAAAAAGATGTGTACTTATTTGAGAGTGCCGTACAAACTTTAATAGATTCCAAAATACCTTGGTTAGGTTTTATAGGATCAGTTGCAATGCAGTCTAAATATTTTCGACAGAGAGAACATCTTAAGAACATTGTGTGGGATAAAGGTTCTGCTTCAGTGGCATGGGAGCCGCATCGGGTTATGCATATCGAAATGGAAAGAGGTATAGAAAATCCATATCATTTTCATACCAGCGAAGAAGGGCAACGCATAATAGCAGATGGTATAATTAACCACGTTCAAGAACACCAAATTTTTTAAAATTTACTAATAAATACACATATGAGCTATATTGAACTGATAGATTCAGATATCGATGAGGCACGTTTATGGTATGAATTCAGAACTGTCTTAACAGATAATGAATTATACGATTATAACCAAATAAGTATTACCAGCATAGATGGTAGTAACGATTGGTTTGGTAGTGTGGGTAAAATTGCCAAACTCAAACATCCAGAAAGATACTACTCTAAATTAAATAAAGCATTTATAGGCACGTATGTAGAAGAAATACTTGCAAGATACCCACAGTATTACAGATGGCGGGCAATGAAACTGTTGCCTAAAACAACATACACAGTACATGCTGATCATAACTTTCAAAAAACTAATATAAGATTACACATTCCTGTGAAAACTAATAATAAATGTTTTCAACAGTTCTTTAATGGTCGACCAATCAGCGGTGAAAGTGTTATAATACAACATGAGCACCTAAATGCAGGATGCAGTTATAAAGTAGATACCACTGATCTACATTCTGCTGTTAATTATGGTGATGAATTTAGATGGCACATTGTAGGAGTAAGATATGAAAATTAATATAACAGGACATAGCAGAGGGATTGGTAAATCATTACATGATATGTATGTTGCTGATGGTCACGAAGTTGTAGGCTTTAGCAGAAGTAATGGATATGACATTAATGACGTTGATGTTTGCTCTCAAATTGTACAAGAATCTCTTGATTGTGATTTATTTGTAAACAATGCATACGCAAAATTCAGTCAACAACTTATATTAGAAGAACTATACAGTCACTGGAAAGAAAAAGAAGACAAGTCTATTGTGGTTATTAACAGTAGAACACGATTTGGCAATGCCAGAAATGCTGTTTATGCCGCAACTAAAAAACAATTACACAAAGAAACATTACGTATGATCCTCGATCATGAAAAACGTTGCAGAATCATATCCATTTCACCAGGTTACGTTAAAACCGACATGACGCAAACAGTTCATCATAAGCAATACAATATGATGACCCCTGACCAATTAGCAAGTATGATTAAATGGTGTACTGACCAACCACAAAACGTAGAAATAGGCGAATTAAGTGTTTGGATGACTACATTGGAAGATGTATAAAACATTTAATCAGTTTTTATCATGAGATTGATAAATACATACATGCAGAAGGTAGTTATATATCCAGGTAGATTTCAGCCAATGTTGGCACACCATGCCGAGGTATATAAAAAACTTCAAGCACAATTTCCTGACGCTAAGGTTTACGTTGGAACTTCGAACAAAGTAGATGGCGAGAAATCACCGTTTAACTTTGAAGAGAAACAACTCATAGCCACAGCACACGGAATATCTGCTGAAGCAGTACTACCAGGTAAGTTACCTTACCACAAAGATAGTTATCCGCAGTTCGATGAAAAGAACACAATGATTATTTTTGCTGTTGGTGAAAAGGATTTAGGGAGGTTCCCTTTTGACAATGTAGATTCTGATTCAGGATTACAGATGACAAAAAGAGGAGAGCCGAGGCCTGCTTACTATCAAAAGATAGAAACAATGGCAAACGATCCAGTACCAATGGAGCATAGAGGTTATATTACTATCGCACCTACAATACAAATTGGTGACGAAGTAGCAAGTGCAAGTGCATTTAGGGAAAGAATTAAAAATGCACCGAATGAAGAAGAGGCAAAGAAATACTTTGTTAATCAATTCGGTGAATATAATGAGAAAGTTTTTGACTTAATCTATAACAAAATAGTGAGAAATAAAATGAGCGAAGAATTAAATATTATGAGAAAATTAGCAGGTCTAAGCGAAGCACCTGTTAACTTTGACGACTATCAAACTATTAGTCCGAAAGATGCAAAGCAGGCGGCACAACGTCCTGAGTTAAGAGCAAATGCTGATCCAGAAGCGGCAAAGTTCTTACCACCAGATCCAAAAATGTTCCACAGCACTATTGCAAAAAGTGTTGCAAACAGAATGGGTGTAGAAGATGTAAACGACCCAACAGTTAAAAAAGAACACTTTATGAGAGAACTACTGAAATCTCCAGCAGTATTACTTGGCGAAATTAACGCTCGATTAGCCAATGATGATAATGGATTAGCAGTAAGTGACAGATTAAGTGAAATCATCGAAGAATTAGATGGTGGCTTAGGTGGACTAAGTGCAGAAGATAAACAGTTTGTAATTAAGATAACAGCAAATGCTATTAAGAATATGGAACTTGCAAAAGATCCTAAAGCAGATCAAGAAAGAAACGACTACGAAAAAGAAAACGAAAGTGTTGATCTTTCAGATATTAGAAACGACTATGGTATTACAGAAGAAGATAACTACGATCACGAAAACGATTTGGCTATGGAATTTGTTAAATTACCACTTGATTCTATGAGCAAAGAAGAAATTGAAAGTAAAATGTCAAACATCTTTAATACTCTATACCAGATGGGTATGGAAGATGAACCACAAACCGATGCCGGTGTTGCAATGGAAGATTTAGGCACATCAGTTAAAGATTCCGGTGAGTATGTCGATGATAATTGGACATATCCTGCAGAAGGCGAAATTTCAGATGAAGATGTCCAAACAATGATTGACCATCAACAAAAAGTTAAAGACGCTCTAAGCCAGGAAGGTGACAGTCAGATAGAAGAAGGCAAAATGAAAGAAATTATTCAGGACTTAAAAGACATGGATAAAGAAGAGTTTTGTTCTACATACCCACAACATGCTGACGAGTACGAAGACTTATGTAAGCAGTATGATGACGATGCA
>Ga0222717_10001038_pt1 | contig 23279 bp, 28 predicted proteins | sample C33_18DmetaG_FD_165053 | JGI IMG/M metagenome (GOLD analysis project Ga0222717, IMG submission 165053) | Estuarine water microbial communities from San Francisco Bay, California, United States - C33_18D | ecosystem: Environmental > Aquatic > Marine > Unclassified | place: USA: California... | reverse complement strand
AAGATTACGATCCAGAATGTTCCAGATTAAGTCCTCAAACAGCGGGTTTTCTTTAACGTATTGATTAACGTTTGCAATTGCGTTGTGCCCTGTGACCACTCTGTCATTCAGATCATCAAGTAAAAGAAAGAAATCTCCGTATGTGTTAGGATGCCCAGTCAAATCAGAATTCTTTTTACAATTTTTAGAAGTAACACCATATTGTTTATATGTGTCATAAGTATAATTAAGTGCTTTACATACTGTCTCGTATTGAGTGTATGTTTTTAGCACTTCTAATTTAGCTGTGTTAGAATTGGAAGCATTTGATGCTTCAACGAAATCTGATATGAGTTGAAAATCTGTGTACATATATTTTTTTTAGTTTTTAATTACAGTACTAATATACCACTTTTATTTTAAAGGGGAAAGCTTTTTACTGTTTATTTTTAAAAGTTACGAACAAAATGATTTTTGTCTTTTTACCCAAGCTCTCATAGTAACAAGTGTTTTAGTAGTACTCATAGGCACATACGTCTTTTCTTTGTTACACCATTCTTGGCAATCTTTTTCTCTCTCCCACCAAATATAACCAGCATCTTCAAAGCCGTTTTCTTTTTCTGACCACTTAATGTATGATGCTTCTAAATTTGATAATCTTTGTTCTACTGTCATAATTTTGTTTTTTAGTGAAAGAGGTAGTAACCTCCATTAGTATACTACTAATATACCACAAATAATCGACAATAAAAAACTTTTACGCGTTTATTTTCAATTTATTTTCAAACGAGTAATAGTTTCTTCGAAATGTTTATGCATACTCATCCCACTATACCATCCTTTGTTTTTCCAAGTATCGCATTGGCCTGATTTAGTTTTTTCAAATATCTCTACTGCTTGATCATGATTATAAAGACAAAGCTCATTTGTTTTACGATCTGTATACGCTATCCAAATATTTTTACCAGAATACTTACGATCTAGTGTTGCCCTTGATCCTTTTAGCTGAATTGAATATGGTGTAGCTGTATCTATATGATATGCTATCATGTCAGCACCGTGTTTATCTGCAGTGATCTGAGAGCATGCAAAGCCGTATTCTACAAGAACTGCTGCTGTTTTGGCAAAATTATAAACTTCTTGTTCTTTTCCTCCGAGTTTATTATAATCAACTCTTTCTTTAAATAGTTCTTTCATTAGTGTTCTGTTTTAATCGTGTGCCATTCTCTAGCAAACCAGCACATTATTTTTTGTTCTCTCTTGAGCATTCTTTTTGAAATCGCAATAGCGTATTGTAAACCTAAATTTACGTTATCGTGATGTAGCTCTGACTCGAATTGTTCTATCAATTCGGTAATAGGTGTTTTTATTTTGTTTTCCATATAAGTATAATTACACACTTTCTAGGAAATTTACAATTATATTAAACAAATTATCACCCATCGTTTTGGAATACCTTCAAAATAATAAATAGCTCTACCGTATTTGTTCTTATATCTTAACGTATTTCCATCTAAATAATAAAGTGCTTCACCGTACTTGTTTTTACTTCTAATTGTGTTGTTGTCAAAATAGAAAACATGAGCACCGTAATTATTTTTATGTTTTACAGTATTACCGTCTAAATAATAGATTGCATTACCATAAGAGTTTTTAGTTTTAATAGTACCATGATCATTGTATAATAATGCTTCACCATACATGTTTTTAGATTTTAGTGTATTACCATCAACATATACGATGGCATCACCATATGTGCTTTTAGTTTTTACCGATTGAGCGTTTACTAAAACACAAGTAAATAATGCAAGCGTTATGAAAATAAATGATCTCATTTAAAACATTTTTGCAACATTAGAAATTAACAATGTTAAGTATAGACAAAATGCTGTTATAAGAACAATGTCTATTGAATCTACTTTTTTAATAATTGCTTTTATTTTTCTCATTTTTATTATTTTTAATTATGAAAAGATTGATAAGTCATCTAACTGATTAAGAGATTCCGAAAAGTCTACACCTGCAATTTGAGTACACACATAAGGTTTGTCCCATTTACCTATATGAACCCAAGTATAATAATCAGGTACATGGCCGTAGTCAGAGTCTTCAAAGCCTTCACCAATACCATCATTCAATATAGGCATAATAACTTCCATTAAATCGGCAATCTCAGGGTAAGACACATGATCTTCAAGATCTCTGTCCCATCTCTCTTCTCTATAATCTATATAAGGATTTAATTGTTCATAAGTAGATCCATGGAGCATACTCGGACCTCTCATGATAGCTACTTTGATACCACTGTAGTGTTCAGTAGTAATAGATAATTTGTACTCAGGAAGAGCTTCTTTAAGAGCTTTTCTCTTTGCTTTAACTTGTTCTTTTGTAATGTAAGGCATAATTCTTGTTTTAGTTAATAATTTAATTACTCTACTAATATACCAAAAAAAAGCCAAATAAAAAAATATTTGGCTGATTATTTTCAAAAAAGTTTAAAGTATTTTTCCAAGTATCTTTAATTTCATCTCGTCCCATCTAGAAAGAGGACCTGACCACATTTTTCTATCATCTAACTTTTCCCATTGATTATACATATAACCTCTAAGAAATAAGAAATCCCAATTGTCAATACTAAATTTTTTAACATTACCACCATTTGGTAATCTAAATTCAAACGCAAGTAGAGATCTTGTTTTAAAATCATGAACTACTTCTACTAAAGTAAATCCCCAACATCCGTCACCGTCGTGTAAAAATAGATCAAATAAATTAATCTTCAGGTTCCACTTGCGCGTCTTCCACGCTATCTTTTGTAGTATCTTCATTTTTAGTTGCTTTTTTTAGTTTCTTACTTGACATGTTCCACATATCATCCCAAAATATCATATCATCATCCATTTTCTACTAGATATGTTAGTTCACATTCTGGATCATCGATCACATCTACAATGTTTGGTTTCTTAGATCCATTTGATTCTAGGATGTCACATGCTCTATCGAATACACTTGCGAGTATACAACCGTTGATCCCAGAACTAAGATCACCAGGAACATCTAATATGCTCTCAATGTGTCTGTGTATAAAATCTTCTTCTTTCATTGTGTTTTACTTTCTCCGATTACTGTTACTGATTTTACATTTTTATCATTTGCCAATATATGTTTAGCATATGCTTCTGTGTTTTTAATGTTAGAATAAATTCTTTTTTCAAAACTATTAAATTCTACTTCAACATCCCATCCTCCTGGAACAAGACTTTTTGAATTAGTTCTGAACTCGTCGCTTATGTAATATCCGGGTAATTCACTCATGTTATAATAATTTTATAGACATTTGACCAAATTAAATAAGCTACTGTGATAACAGCAGACCATGTAATAATAAGTGTCCAGTTTATTTTAGATTTCTTCATAGTCTTCTAAATCTTTTAGATTTCTAACGCGGCGATGATCAAATGTTGGTTCTTGATTACGCTGTCGTTTCTTTTTAAAATGAAGCTTTCGCTTACGATCTTCGGGATTAATATCCTCACGTGATTGATTACGCTTTTTCATTAGAAAGTTATTTAATCGATGTTACTAGTTGTATTATCTTGATCTTCACACCATACTGGAGGTGGAGTTGACCAATTCGGATCACTAAAATAAGGATTCGGAGTATACATTGGAATATTAATAGCTTCGCTTTTTAGTAAGACTACGGCTTCTTCAGCTGTGATTGTTTTTTTATCTAACAATCGTTGTACAATGCTTGCTTTTGTCATGATTTAATATATTAATTATCTAGTTGATAATCTGATGGTGGCAGTTCATCTAAAAGACTACCTGGTGGGTTGTCTTCGTGTTTAGTATATTCAAATTCTCCTTTAATATACTCATTAAGTGCTTTACCTTGAGATTCTGCTGAATTAAAGTTAACCCATGTTGCCACGTCAACTGCTTCATAGACGTAAGTTGCCCATTTAAAAACCACAGTTAATGTCTTATCTGCAAAGTTATACGATGCTGCATCGATAGTTGAGCTCTTGTAATGTGATGTTGTACTTTTAATCATTTATCTTGTTTAGTAGTTATACTTTACAAAAAATAAATGTTTCATAAGATTATCTTAGAGATCATCCATGTTTTTGATTTTAATACCTGAACCAGATAATGATCTATGCATTTTGTTAATAGCTGCAACAACCTGTGATGAATCTCCTCCACTTCCACCTCCAGTAACTCCAGAAGTAAATGCACCTATTGTTTTTCCAAGTCCACCTGCTGCTTTTTCTAATATGCCGGCATTTTCAGCGTTACCTTCACTTACAGAAGATTTAAATTTCTCAATCATTTCTGCCAAATTCTCTAAAGCCTTTTCAAGAGATTCACCCATTGCAGCTAATATATCATCTGGACTATCTTGACTAGAAAGAACTGCAAGTGCCTCGAACATTTGACGAGATTCTGTTAGTTTGGTAAGATCCATTGAATTAATAGCACTAGCAACTTCAGGAAAAGATTTAGCATTAGCTTCCATATTTCTACCAATAGATCTCCATAATAATGCTTGAGCAGTGTAACCTGCTATCGGTCTTATTTTACTAACTGGACCCATAAACATATTTTTCATAATAGTTGCCTTAAATGGATCTAACTGATTAACAGCTGATGAAATCTTAGGAACGGCATCGCCCATACGTGAGAACGTCTTACCTATAACAATGAACATTTTTGTTTTTGCTTCAGCTTGTCCTGGGAAGAATGTGGAACCACCTATTATTTTAACAAATGACGTCATAGATTCCGGTACTAAACTATTAATAGCTGCTGTCATTTTTGGAATTGCCCATGACATTTTACCGTATGCTGTGCTAAGTCCCTTTAACATCATTAGTTTTGGCATAAGAGTTTTGGGTGTTGATTCTCCACCAAAAATGCTCATAAATGCTCTACCTTGTTTAGCTTGGAAGCTATTCACGGCTGATACTATTTTAGGTATAGCATAACTAAATATATTGTAGTTATGGCCTAATGCATTTATCATTCTAATTGACGTTTCTATTTCTGATTCTGATTTTTCTCCACTAGCTTCAGTAATAGCTTGAATCATAGCTTTAACCTTTTCTTGAACCTCTTGTGCGTTCGAAATGTCTTTAACTATATTTGCAGCATTCTTAGCAGCTCCCGCTAATTTTTTAAATGGATCTGCAATTTTTTCAACTAATTTAATACCCTTTTCAAATTTGGTAGGTTTCCAGAATGTCCATCCTCTACCTTTAGCAGCTTCACTACCACCAATAGTAGTAAATACGTTTGTCAGTGCCTTAATTAGCATTTGTGAATTTCTTTCAATCTTAGGTACAATTTTATCTAGATCTGAAATAGTGTAATATCCAGTGGCTTTACCTTCAGCATCATATCCTTTAGCAAATTTTAAATTAGCCATATCTTGAACACCTGTTGCCAAGTTTTTAAGAGGTGTTCCCATGCCTCGTGCTAGATCAATACCTTTTTGTATTGTAGACTTTCCTCCCCACCAACTAGTTTTGGCATTAGGTGAATTACCTATTTGTGCAAAAGTACCTGATAGTGCTGTTATCAAAGTTTTAGTGTTTGCTGTAACTGTTTTAGCATGTTCTAAATTAAAAACCTCAAATCCTGTTGGTTCGCCCGTTTCTGGATCAAAACCTGTTGGCATTTTAAGCATTGCCATGGCTTGTACACCCATTGCTATACCGGTTAAAGCTTCACCCATACCCTGTACAGAAGAAATACCGTCTGCTACTGGGTTAGATTCACCTCCACCAAATATAGAAGCTAAAAGTCCTTTTTTACCACCACCTGGTAATTTAATTTGTTGACCAGTTTCTGGATCTGTTATTGTAAGACCGTCACCAATCATAGCAAATGGAACTGCTAATGAACCGACCATAGTTACTGTATTTTCAATAACTGTTTTCCAAATATCTCCAGATAGTGTTTCATATCCTGTAGCATTACCTTCTTTATCAAATCCTGTTGGGAATTTAAGATTTGCCATGTTTTGAACACCTTTAGCAATACCAGTTAATGCAGCTCCCATACCATGTACAGAAGAAATACCCATAGCTACTGGATTACTACCACCTAAGCCGAAGAAACCACCTCCACCACCAGTGAATTTAATTTGTGTGTCTTTCCCAGTCATTGGATCCTTAACAGTAAGCGTTCCACCTCCACCTATTAAATTAAAAGGAACTGCTAATGAACCGACCATAAATGCTATATTTTCAGCTAGCGTAGGTAAATCAGCTTTCTCAGATACTTTTTGGAATTTTCCAATACCTACACCGATTGATATTAATGCTAAACCTGCAGTTAACATTGCTGCTGCTCCTAATAATATACCCGCTGCTTCCCATGGCCACATATTGAAACTATCTCCAATTTGACTCATTAACACACCTAGGTTTGTTCCATCACCAGATGGATGTTGTGCTAATAATTTTTTAGATTTATCCATCGCTGCACCCATAGCTGCAACGCCACCTGCAACAGTGATCAACGCAACACCAGAAACTAACATTGCCGCGGCACCTGCCAATATAAACGGAGATGCTAAACCAAGTAAACCGAATTCTACGGCTATCATCGCTACTAAAGCACCTATTTGACCGATAAGTTCCCAACCTCCTTTTTGAAGTGGCTTTTGGATCATTCTTACTGCAAGCGCTATTAATATTATAGACACACCTGCTAAAATCATTGCGATAGCACCTTGTTGAATTAAACTAGCTCCTAAACCTATAACTACGAATGCAGCCGCTATTCCTGCTACTACTAGAAGAGGCATAAACGATTCGAGTGTCATTTCTCCAGGTGGAATTAATGCATTTAAGATTAGAAATGCTAGTGCTACAACTACTATCGCCAATGAAGCCCATAATAGAGCTTTAGCACCTGTCATAATTGGTTTTTGGAACACACCTATTATTGCAAATGTTATACCAATAATTGCTAACATTTTAATAGCTGCCCAAATTGTTTCCATGTCTGGAATTAAATACTTAAATATTGCGAATGCAAGACCTAAACCAACAATAGCGATACCTGCCATGGCAATTGCCATAATACCCTCTCGCATACTTTTGTCAACTCCCATCTTATCTAGCATCCAGAACAATAATCCCATTACTAATATAATACCTAGTGCCCATAAAGCACCTTTCATTGCCTGTGGCATTATTAATTGAACTAATGCGAATGAAATAGCCATGGCTAATATACCAAGTCCTAATAACATCATTCCTTTTCCAAAGTCTTTTAACCTCTTGCCATCTAAAATACCTAACATATCAAGTACTTTCAAGGTTACACCTATTATACCTAACATAATGGCAACTCCTATGGCTCCTTTAATTGCAGGTCCTATAAATAAAGACACTAAAGCTAATGATCCAGCAAAAACTAAAAGAGCTAAACCTACTTTTTTAAGTTGTGCTAATGCCTTTAACTTCTTTTTATCTAATATTTTGGCCACTAGCATCACTGCACCAATTGTCGCAAAAAGAGCTATCGCTATTAGAGGCGATGCCATTGCTGTTATTATTAAAAGTGGAATTGAAAGTGCCATATACCCAGCGAATGCGAATATAGACTTACCGACTGCGCCTAGTTTTGATAAAGCGCCAGCAATGCCTTCCATTGCCTTAGCTTTTTTCTCACCGTCAGGTCCTAATTTGTTAAGTGCTTCAACTATGTAACCTAAACCCGTACCTATTGGCTTTAGTGTAGGCGCCATGATAGCCATGGCCATAGCTTCTTTAATACTTGTCTTATTACCTCCACCTCCGGATTTACCAGAAGCCATACCTTCCAGTACGGTAACAAGTGCGTCTATTCTCGAATACAAATCTCCACCAACAGTAACCGATGCTGCGGTCACTTTAGCAGACTCATTGAGTTCTTCTATCGCTTTGCTTTGAGCGCCCATTCTATCAAAGGCGCTTTTCATAAAATTTAAGTTCAAGTCTTCGAGAAATATTTTTTAAGTATGTGGTGTGCTGATCGCTAAACCAGCACACCGTCTCTCATACTATATATCTTTACAATTTCGGCATCTTAAATGTAGGTGCTTTCATTGAAGGAACTTTGGGCATCTTAGGAGAAGACTGCGATCTCATAGCAGCCGATTGTTTCTCCTGTTGTTCTGATTGTTCCGATGTTTGTTTATTCTTAGCCTTAATGTACTCTTGAAGATTTTGAACATAATACCAATATTCATAGTAGTACATTTCTTCAATCTCCGAGGGTTGCATTCTAAGATGTATACCCAGGTAGAACTTAGTCTTAAAGTAGTTCTGCAGAGAGATCTGAAATAATGAAAAGACTTTTGATGCCACCTGGGAAGTCAAGAGGGGCCGTTGCGGTCTCTCCATCGATTTCCGTTTCAAGTGTTGTTTGTACACCAATTCTCATTTTTTCTGCTAATCTATAAACGATCATATATTTTCTATCGTCCCATCCTTTATAATCAACTTCTAGTTGAAATATTTTGGCAAGAGATAATCCTCTCCAATCAGATACAATATATGGTAATACTTGAATAAATGCTTTATCTAGTTCGACTTCTTTTTCTTGTCTGTCTTGTAAATACGCAGTTACTTCTTCCATAACACCAATTGTAGGTGGTTTCATTCTGATTTCACCAGCTGATCTAGTTTGGATAGTATAGATTCTTTCACCTGAATTGTAATATTTTTCAATTTCTGGTTCAATTATAGTAGGTACCAAATTTTTAGTTGCTAATTCTATATCAACTGACTTTTTGCCCTTTTTAGTTCTACCTTTAAGTATCAACTTATTTTCAGGTTCTGGAAAAGTTAAATCTCTAATACTTAAAAGAAGTACAATTCTATCTTCTTCTAAAATATCTTTATAAGATAATCTTCTATCACCTGACATAATCATTGCACATGATTCTACGATAGCATTTAACTTATCTTCCATGTCAATGTAATTATTATCATCCATAGTAGAAAAATGTCTAATCTCAGCCGCTTTTGCAGATCTGATCTTAATGATAGTATTAGATGGATAAAATTTACCCTTTGAAGGTAGATTATCTAAATTTTCAATGTGCCATCCTAATAAATCGTCTGAAGGTGCAGCCTTTGGTGGGTTAAATGAACCCATACTAACTTTACCTAGTCCTTGACTATCTATTACTGCTTCCATGTTAGAAACTTCTTCAGAAGTCTCTGGAACCGATGGTCTGTTGATAGCGTCTTTTGACTCTAAAGCCCTTTTAGCCGCTTCTTCTTTTTTGTTGTTTTCTTCACTCATATTATTTATCTTTTAGGTTTTTCAGTGTTTGTTTTAAGTGTGATTTTTGATCGGGTGTTTTACGTGATAATTCTTTCTGAATTAGATCTCTTATCCAAGCGCTTACTGATACTGGTCGAGTTTCTGTTTCTAAAGCTTCATTTAAAATAACCCGATTAACCTCTCTCACTTCAGCCTCAGTTAAAAGTACCTGTAGCTTTTTGGTTAATTTATTGTTATTCATAATATTTTGATATGTTAATAATATATTATATTTTCTGTGCAAAATAAAAGGAGAAGATACAGAAGCATCCTCTCCTTTAAATTTGTCTTAGTTTAGTTCTTCAGCCCAAACATCAGCTCTCCAAGTGATCTCTAATGTTTGTGGATCAGCAGTTTCATAGTTTAATTCACCTGTGAAACCAACTCCAGAAGTAATGAAACAATCGTCAAGTGTTACCTTTCTGTAAATATCTCCTTCTCTGTTGAATTGTACGATTACAATTGTACCTACGTAATTCTTTTTTAGACCCATTTCACCAGTTTCTGGATTATATTGAGATCTGTACCATTGTCTTATAGTCTTATATAAGTAAGCTTGGTTAGAATCATTTAAGTTTAATGTAAAGTTAACTGTTACGTCGATCGCAGTTCCGTCAGGCATACCAGCAAATGATCTGGTAGCAAACTTATACTTTTGTTCAATCGCAGCTACTTCCCTGTGTAGAGTGTCAAGTCCTGAGATAGAATTAATGTGCTGTAATAACATTCCTTGTCCTGTTACACCGTCTGGTGGCAAGATTGTTACTTCGAACAGGTTAGCCTGTACAGCTTCAAAATTTCTACCTTTCTTTTGAGTTTGATCCTCTGAATAATGTGGTAAAGCCATAATTTTTATCTTTGTTTATTTTATATATCTAGTTTTCTTATGCAAAGTTACCGGTTGCGATTTCTCCTGTATTCAAGATTGTTACTCTCGATACTAAGATTTCAAGACCTTTAACTGGCTCAACGTAAGTATCTAAAATACCCATGTTGTTGTCAATAACTTCGTTAGTGTTGTTAGTTCCGTCCATGATGTTTCTATAATCGTAAACACCTTGATCTTTCTTAACTGACTCCATAAAGTTGTCTGCTAAAGTTTTAATCTCTAATCTAGTTTGAGCAGTATTAAACTCGAACAAGTAGTTCTTCAATATCTCAGCTAAACCATCTTCGATGTAGATCATTGCTTCTCTAACGTGAGCAGAAGATAATGCTGATTGAATTCCTTGCTGTGCAGTTTTGTTACCTTTGATTGTAAGACCAACACCTCTTTCGAATACGATTGGATTATAACCAAATGGCTCAAGTACGTCTCTGTCATTTTTATCAAATGCGAATTCTAAACCTTGTACACCTGTACCACCAACAACACCTCTTCTAGGTCCTGCTATGATTGACCATGGTAAAGCACTTGAATACTTATCAATGTAATTGTTAGATACGTAAGCTGCTGGTGGAATTACCAACGTTTTACCGTTCTCAAGTACATTTAAACCAGGACCATAATAGAATCCGTAGTTAGCACCTTCGTTAATTGAAGGTAGTGTATACAATAATGATGGGTTTAAATCTAAGTTACCACCTGTTGCAACGTGACGAGTATTAAAGCTAAAAGGAGAAACTGACTCCATAAAAGATGGATTAGTAGACTTCTTTAATTCTTTGACCATAGGTGCATTAAGAATAGCAGAAGCGTTTTGTCTTTCTTTACAAAGTAGTGTTAATTCTTCTTTATTTAAAATAGTACCGTCCTCTAATGATCCAAATGTATCAACTACATATCTAAATGTAATGTTATCTTTATCAACTAAAGCGTTACCTAAACCTGTACCTGGCTTGATTGCTGACATTAATTCTGCAATTTTCTTAGGCGTATGTGTTGCTCCACTTAATGGGAACATTTGATAGTATGAAGTAGAATCTTCATATCTTTTAAGAGCATATGATGGTCTAGTATTAGATATCGCTCTATGAATTTGAAATTCATAAGTAGTAACATCGTTTCCAGCAACAACACTTGTTTTCTTAATTTTTCTTTTAATCTTACCTAAGTAAGGATTTTCACTTCCATCATGATTAGGTCCAACTGGCACGTACATTCCTGTAACGATATTTGACCAATCGAATTCTACAGATTCTGCACCTGTGTGAGAAAAAGTAAATATTCCTGCACCTGCATCTTCAAATTCCCAAGAAGTATTTACTGATGGGAACATTACTGCTCTATCATTAGGGTCAATAACTGTAACTGCAATTTTATCAGTTACCTTTCTTACCCATGGTTGTAAACTTTGGATTGCAATGTTATTAAAGCTTGAAGCAAATGCTTCACCAGCTTCTGGTGTAATTCTAATCATATCTGCGTCTTCACCATATGCTGGATCAACTGCTGATATTTTTACAAATTCTCCGTTAGAAGCACTTGGTAAATAATAACCTGCTACTACATCACCTTGTCCATTTCCAGTAGCTGAATCCCAAGCATTAGATGAAATGATTATTGAACCGTCTGGATCAACAGTTAATGTTACAGGTGTTGCGAAATCCATTGTGTTTGGGTTAGTTCCGTCAAAGTCTTCATGAGTTGCTTTATCAAATGTACCTTCTTCTGTTGAGATTACACAATTACCAGATCCGTCATTTTGAACATCTTTGATTCTTAACCATTCTCCACCTACTGATGAATTTAAGAATTTACCATTAAGACCACCAGTAATAAAGTATGGTGCTATTGCTAATTCTTCTGCAGTCAAACCAGTAACTTTAATTTCGTTACCATCAACTTCTAATACTCTGTCTATTGTTGTTTCTGTAGAAACTACATCTTGATCAACTCTATGTGAAAGTACTTTGTAATCTTGGTAGATATTGTAATTTTTACCTACTAAATCAATTCTTTCAATAGCGTCTTCGTTAATTGCACAGAATAAACCTGTTCTTCTTGCTTCTAAGTTAATTAAAGTTTCAATGTATAATTGACGACCTTCATTGTCCATAAAATCAGGAATTAATGATCCCGTGTACTGTGCTAATAAAGTAACTTCTCTTAATGCAGCGAATTTAGATAGTTCAGATCTTTTAAAACCTGCAGTATCAAACATATCGCCATATGTTGGATCATTGTTTAATGATGCAGCGTCAAATTTACCTTTAAATATCATTACATCTATCATGTAATCAGATACGTATTCTAATTCTTCGATTCCTTCTGGAATGTTAGCTTCACCGTACCATTCTCTTGCAGTTAAATTAAAACCATCTGTGTTAGCCGCTTGTCTAACAATAATAGTAATAGGATCTTGCTTGATATTTACAAATGAAATTGCGTTATCAGAAGTTTCTTCTTCGTTACCTACTGCGTTTAATAATTTAAAATCAGCTGGTGTCCAGAATTTATCCGTATCGAATACTGAACTGTATTGTACTGTTAAGTTTTTAGCTGTTCCACCTTCTTGGCCAGAATTAGTAGAAGGAGACACTGTTGATACTGTATCTTGAGGATCTGCTTCAGTTAAATTTAATGCTAAGATTGGGCCTCTAGATAGAGTTTCGATTGCAGATCTGTGGAAAAACATTCCTTTCTTTTCTAAAGATTTATCTACACCGCCAAAAACTGCTTTGAACTGTTCAACATCTTCAATGAACACTGGAGTGTTGTAAGGACCTTTTTTAGATCTTCCTACAACTAATCTAATAGTTTCAGCTGGAATGTTAACAGTTTGTGATTTGTCAAACTCTAAGCGATATACGCCTGAGCTTTTGAACTGTTGTAATTGAGGACTTAATGCCATAATTTTTCTAGTTTATTTTTTTGATTCTTTTATTATATATCCGTTTCCGTTTAGTAAATTTATTTAAGCAGATCATAAATATCAAACTGTAAATCCCCTTGCTCTGTGTTATCTTTAAATAATATCTTTTCCATTGCATCGTGGACGTTAGGGTCTATGACATCTAATAGTTCTTCAATATAATCTGCGTAGTCTGTCGTGTTAAAAAATTCTGTAGCGGTAATAGCAGTCATGATAGTATCATCATGTCCCATTTGAGCTCCGTAACTTCCATTTCTTAATGTACCAAACAAACTAGCTTCTACTATAGTTGATTCATCTGTTAAATCTAATCTATTTATCTTGTATAATTTTGCAAAATTCTGACAGAACACTGCTTTATTATCTGTTTTTAATTTTATTCCTGGCTTTAGTGTTTTACTATCATGTCTGTGTTTAAATCTAACAACCATTTCTTCATCAAAATCATTTCTTTGTGGAAATACTGTTCCTAGATATTGAAATAAAATAGTACCATATGTGTTATATTCTACTACCATCTTAACATTTTCTGCGTTAAAAATATCTACTGATAGTGTATATAATATTTTTGCAAAATCTTCAATGACATGTTCATTTGATCTAAAGACTGCTACTTGTTTAAATTTAAAGAAATCATACATTGCACCTGGATTTAGTACATTGTCTATTTCCTGTGGATTCATATGATCTATTTGAAAAATATTAATCACTGAGTAATCTCCACCATTTCCTTCTGCAATATCCACTGAAAATAACCAAAAGTTTCCACCTTCAGAACATGTTTCAATATCGAAATCTGGGTCCCATGTTAAAGTATCTTTTACATCTATACTAATATAGTCAAATTGATCCATTTCATGAGAAACATATTTTTTCATACGCTTTCTCATTTTCTTCATATCTACTGGATCTAATAAAAGATTTGAAGACGAAACAAACTCATTTCCATATTGTTTATTAAATGCTTCAATTGTACCAAGGTTTGCCAATTCTCTTTCATACCATGCGTCGTCTCTGTCTGGGTGTTCCCACCAATCGACACGCATTGCATTATATTCATTATCTCCTCTTTCAGCTGCCGCGTAAATATTATAAAATTTATTAAACCCGTTTGGCGTAGAAGTAATAGTAATTCTTGAGACTTTAGACGAGGATAGCGTAGGATATACATTCTCATAAAATGCATCTGCGATAGATGGGTGAATGTGTGCAAACTCATCAAGATATAAATTATGAATTGTAAATCCAATACCTGATTTTGCAGTAGTTGATTGACCTATCAGACGACAACCATTATCACATCTAACGTTCATCACGTCATATTTAATAATACCTGGTTTCATAAAGAAAGGTAGGTTTTCAACTACAATTTTAGCCTTATCGATAATTTCTTTGGTTGAATCTGATTTATTAGCAAGAAGTAGTGTGTTCTTATCTGTATTAAAGGTAACATACCATGCATTAAAAATACTTGCAGTTACTGTTTTACCCATTTGTCGGGCAGCAAGAACAATATTAAATCTTTCGTCTTGAAAATTTCTAAGCATTTTCTTTTGATATTCTCTAAGCTTAACTTGTTGAATACCTTCATCTGTCATTACTACCGCATACTTTTCTGCAAAATAGACAATGTCTTGAGCACATCTGGCCAATTCTCCTATTTCTTCGTCAGTATATTCAAATACAATATTACCCTTACGTAAAAATTGTTTACCTTCATAAAAGGGCATTGCAACCTTTGGTCTATAACCTTGATCAAGCGCAAGCATAAGATCATCTACTTGTTTAGTAGACCAAACAATTCTTTCGGAAGCAGCTTGAGCTGAATCTTCCTTTGGGATCCATTTATTATCTCCTACGTAGTCGCTCATTATTATTCTTCAGTAGACTCTTCTATATCGACGTCTTCTATATCTTCTTGATTATCTTGATTATTTATACCTGCTTGAATTGCTGCCATTAAATCTTTAGTACCTCTTTGTACATTTCTATCTGATACATCACCACCAGAAGATTCAATTTCTGTAATATCATCTCTTTTTCTGTATATCTCAATATCTCTAGCTATTCTTTTTGTAGATTCTTCCGCTGCCATTAAATACATTGTCTGTGACTTAATAATATCTAGCATTGATTTTTGTAAAGTAGCTAAAACTTCAAACATTCTAGGAGCTAATTCTCCACCTTCTATTGTTTCTAATAGAGTAGTAAGTGCTCTTTCACCCGCTTGTAATTGATATATTAAAGATGACATTGTCATTTCATCCATAGCTTTCTTAGCTTTGATGTAATCATCTTTTTCTATAATGTCTGCATCTAGATAAAACTTCATAAGACTTTCTATAGTCTTCTTAGCTTTTTTTGCAGATGAGGATTTTAATTCTGTATAATTTACAGGAGCCAAGCTAGTTTCTCTCTGTATCATTGGTAAATCGGTTGGATCTGTCTCTACATCCATTTGATTTTCACCTATTAGAGCATCTAGTTCCTTTCTGATTTCATCAGCTTGATCTGAAATACTCTTCTTTTTGTCTTCGCTCATATTATTATATTATAATCTATATATCTAGAAAATCATGTAACAAATTAATGTGTTACTTAATTATCTGGCTTGATTGTAGCGTCTTAATTGGATAGAAGGAACTGCATTATCTATTAGGTGTGCAAACTGATTATCTCTAACAACGTATTGTTGTAATATATTAATATGTTGATCATCTCCTATAACTCTATTAAACAATCTTATGTTAGTTATTTCATGTTTTCCTGGCATTAATGACCATCTATTGTTAGTAGTCCATCCATATTGTGCTATATTGTCTACTCTTTCGGATAATATACTTTTAATTGTATTTTGAATTTGTTGGCCTTGTTGCCAGTTACTCATAGGATCTAATCTGTATACATCAGTGCTAATTGCATTGTATGTGTTACTTAAATTGATTACTACACCATACCAAACTCCTGTTTCTAATTGAGAGCTGTAATTAAAAGTGTACGTGTCGCTATTTATATCTAGTGTTAATGTGTCTTTATCTGTCTCAATATTTAAACCTTTATTTGAAGTTTTACCCTTTACTAATTTTATATTTTTTATTGCACCAGTAAACGCTGTTGCGCTAGGTCTAAACCAAAGAGTTATAGCTAAATTTTTATCAGCTGGTAATTCAGATTTTTTTACATATTGTACTGCCTCTACACCTATGTCTTTAATACTAGACATATCATAACAGTTTTTAGAAATCATAGTCCATTGATTTCTAATTTCAGTATCTTTAATTGTTAAATTATTGTGTATCTTATATCTTGTTCCGTCATTTACTTCAGTAAAGACTGTTTTAAATTGCTCAGGTTTTGTTACCTTAGCATACTCATCTTTTAATTCTTCTCCGAATACTTCTTCTATTCCAGTAACTAGATCATCGACTTCTTGTTCAATTGTAGTATCTGTATGAATAGAACTAGTTCTTTCTTCATACTTAGTTAACATTAATCTCCAATATGTCATATCCATATTGAATTCATCTGCAAATGAAACTGAACGTACTTCGTACATTCTGTTCATTAGTGGAAAATATAAGTAATCCCTAGAACGTGGACTAGGACCTAAACCAAATGCCGATTTAAATTGACCTTGTGTAAGGTGTATTTCAAAATCTTCAAAACCCATTCCAAAAATATCATATTGAAATTCTTGAGTTGGCATTGCATTATCTGGAACCATTATCTTAAGATCTGCAGACTCTGTGACATTATATAATGAATATTCCATTAATACTACATCGCTTGATCTTTTATCTGGTTCTACTCTAAAATATTTTACAGGATGACCCCACATTTCTGAAGACAATTCACTTAAATCTCTATAAGTATCTACAGGTCTTTGTAAATTATAAGGATCATATAAAGGAGCATCACAATCTATAACAATATTTGCACATCCACTCATTGACCATGGATCTGTACACTCTTCACAAAACTGAGGACAACTTTCAATAATACCATCTGTAGATAATAACTCAAATGTAACACTTAACAATGTTATGGTGTTATAGTCGCCTAATCTATTAACTTCGGCTTTTACGTCTAACCATAACGGTTTATTTTCATCAAATGTTTGACCTAAAATATCATTAGGTCCTGTTGATAAATTTAAAGGTCTAGATGGAGACATTTGTCCACCATCTGTACTAGAACCATGCTGGGACCATCTATAAAAATATTCGAAATGATTATTTTGATCCGGTTTTTTATAAAATTTAATACTATTTGCAGATATAGGTGCGCCTTCTACTATTGTAAATTCAGTTGGACTATTTATGGCCTCTACTGTAACTGTATAATTAGAAATTAATATTTTTTCACCAGGAACTAAATTCAAGTTTGTTTCAATTCCAGTGATAGTCTTTTGACCTAAAGTCATAGCAAGAAATCCTACAGTATTTGGTGTTGTGACACCTGCTGTAATATTCCACCCTGTAACCTTAGATGTGTTATTATAAGGTTCTAAAAGCTTGGCGTACATGAAGTCGCCTATTTGATTTGCTGTAAAATTAGTTACCATTAACGATTAAAGTCTACGACTTATTTTTATTTATATATCTGATTTTTTATCAGTGATTAAAAGCATCTCTGGATTATCAGATTCATATACTTCAATTCTTTGAATAATAGCATTTATTATATTAAAAACTTCAGTTGTATTGTTTTCAGATAAGAATAAATCCAATGCAGATAAGAAGCTTCTAACTCGCATAACCATAAAATGATCTTCTTTGCCCATTAGATTAGCTCTTTTTAAGATCATGCTTGCAACTTCAGTTTCATGCTCATTAAATATATCAAATAATCTAACACTACCTCTTAAAGTTTTAGTACTGTACTTAATAGTTTTGATTTGATCAATGTTAACTATTCTGCTATAACTAGAATTCTTATTAAGAGTAAATTTAATCCACATCAAATTAGACATGGTATCTAATATTTGATTTATGAAATATATTGAAGTAGCTTCCTTGTGAATAGAGACATCGCTTATTGCCTTAAATCTAGAAATTTCAGATCTAAATACATTGTACAATATTTTACGTACATCTTCTACTCCAAGAAGTAGAGAATCTTCACCTAGTTTTTTAATGTTAGAATATCTTGATAATATTCCCCATAATTTTAAATCTATTGAGTTATACTTATGTAGTGTAACATCAATGACCTCTGAAAAAGTATCTCTAATTTCTGTAGACATCGACCTGTGTTTCTATTTTTTTCAAATCAGAATAAAGGTCTTCTTTTGCGAATTTTTTAATATCATTAAATTCTCGCATACCTACTTCATTTTTAGTGAGGTAGATTTGAATAGCTTGTTCTGTTGGAATATATTTATCAGCCTTATTTTTTGTAGCTGATTTCTTTGTTTTGGTGTAAAACCACCCAGGTACAGATTTAAATCTATTGGCAACCATTGCCCAAGATTCTACAACATTTGCACCACTAATACCGTTAAAATTAAACATCTGTGCGTTTGCAGGATATTTAATTGCCATAAAACGGTTTATCATGAAATGATGGCGCTTTTTGTTATGATTTTTTATTTTATCGTATTGACTCTTTTTAGTAAACATTATTTTTACAAAGTCAAATAACTTAGTTTCGTCTAGCATATTACTTATATGTTCTTAAAGAGTAAAGTTTATCCAATTAGTGTATTAAATGCATGTTGATGCGCATCTAATTTTGAAAAGTCATGAAGTGCCTCTATTTTAATAGCAAGATCTATAACTTCTTGTTTTAAATTATGTGCATTTGCTTCCGCTAATATTTCTTCTATGTGAATATAATCAGTTAATGTCATATTAAAATAACTTTTTTGTTGGATCTTTTGTTTCTTTGTTGGTTTTTTTACCTACAAGTTTCATTGGTTTCTTTTTGATCTTAGATTCTTCTTTAGGAATGTCTATTCCTGCAAATGCATCTGGACCAAATCCGGCCTTCTTATCTAACCATCCAGTACCTTCTAATATTTTATCCATTTCCATGATAGAATCTTTGTTTTCTATAGCGCCTTCCCAATCTCTTTCTATAGAATCATAGATAGCACGTTGAATGGCATCTGGAATAGTTTTATTATGCAATAACATAAGAGCAATGTTAGTTGATAGAGCTATTTTAATGAGTGTGGGCGTACTATGTCCTACTACTCTATAAATTATATCAGATAACTTATCTTTATATTCAGAAGAGAACAGGTGATCTATAATAAAGTTGTCGTATTCTTTAAGAAATTGATCATATATTGTATCAGCGTGCTTCATTGTTAATGAATAGTTACGCATCTTACCAGTCTTCATTTCTTTTTGCCAAGTAACACATGCTGGAATATTATCTGATTTATCTCCAGTAAGAATTTTCTTGAGAATAAACTCGTCGCAGTCTATTTCTTCAATAGAAATTTTATTAGCGTTAATCCAACCCATAATGTCACCTTGATAATTATCTCTTAACATAGTTTGTCCACCCATATTAAATAACATATCATCAGTAGATAAATCTGCAGCAGCTGAAGTTATCATGTCTTGTTCAAATCCTTTATATGCATATAGCTGCTTTCTAGTATTGTAATACCATAATGTGTGTGCATCGTTAGTATTAGAATAGTTAACTAACTGTATAAGGTCTTTATCACCAGACCATACAATACATGATTTACCACGTGCATTGAGCATTGTAGACCAACCAAAGATAACATCATCTGCTTCAGCACCTTGTATCTGGTGAACCGTAACGCCTTTAGTAGCTACAATCTTTTGGAATTCTTCATATACACCATAAACTGCGGTCCAATCTACAGATGAACTTTGTTTTCTAGTGCCTTTATAGTCTGCTTCAGGATATAGATCCTTACGCCACGATTTAGAATCAACTGTTAATACAACGTCATCTACGAACATTTTTAACTTGCGCATCTCTGACGCAAAGTCAATGGCCAATTTTCGCATAAATTGAGATTTTTGCTTATCATCACCCAATAGCTGTTCGCCATTCTTTGGTTTAGGTAGAACAAATAATCTACTAAATACAAAATAGTTACCGTCAATCAATAATGTGTGTTTTCCCACTTTCATATCTTTATTTCTTTTATCTACTGCCAATATACTAAAAATAAATGACAATAAAAAATTTATACTAACTTATTTTTAAGAGTTAACAATAGACTGTATTTCATATACACAACTTAACATTGTAATCACTGGATCAATAACATGTACTCTTTGCGCTTGATGTTTAGCAACAGTAATGATAATTTGAGGAATGTGTTTAACATGTTGTAATTTCTCTTGTTGTATATATTCAACAAATTCTTCACCTAACGTTTGTAAAACGTCATCTACTTTATTTCCATAATTACTAACAAGTAACTGGTAATTTTTAGCAGGATCAGTCTCATTAAATATAAGCTCGAATACATCTTTATAAACAGAATTAAACTTCTTAACATCTTCTACTGTAATATTAGAAGTACCTTGAGTTTTATATCCTTGTAATTTATTAAGTGTAGTTCTTAAATCTGGAAAATTACGTCTGACAAATTCTACCAATGCTGGCTTTTCAATTGTCATATCTTCATTTCCACATATCTGATAAACTCTTTTAATATATTTCTTAGTTAATTCAGATTCTTCTTCTTTATCAAAGTCAAAGTTAATAACTTCAAACCTAGATAAAATAGGATCTGGTAATTTATTAATGTAATTACACGTTGCAATAAATCTAGAATTAGATGCAAATGTTTCCATTGTAGCACGTAATGCTTTAAAGAATTGATCTGATACACCATCAACCTCATCAAGTATTACTACCTTAAACATTCCAGGCTTATCCATAATAGAAACAGTTGAACAAAAATCTGTAATTCTGGTACGAATAACATCGACTGAAGTATCTGTAGATGCATTTATATAAAGGTATGGTAATTCAAATTGATTTACAATTGCCTTTGCACATGAAGTTTTACCAGTTCCAGGAGAACCTGACAATAACATGTTTTGGACTAATCCATCTTTGAATTTTGCCATTACTCGATCTGGTAAGATCAAATCATCTAAGTTTTTTGGACGATACTTCTCTGTAAATAGTTGATTTATTGATTGCATATATGTATGTTTTGGTAATTATACGCCTTAACCGCGTTAAAGTTTCAAAGATAAATATAATATATGGCAATACCACCTAAAATAGTAAGAACCAATGGGCCAAACCCTAGAAACAGATATGGGATTATATTGGGTTGTCTTAAGAAACATCATCGTAAATTCTTAATAGAACATAGACACATTAAGAAATGGTCTAAAGATGATCAATTTATAGGATGTATTTTAAGAATGGAAAAAACTACCAATAGATCTGCTAGTAGTTTAAAATTATATTGGGATCATAGTACTAACGAGGTCGTTGACATTGACACTTTACATGCTTCTTATAATACAGTGGACTGGATATGTGCGATAAGTCTAAAACCAATTAAGTCTAAATTTATGAACTTTGATTTAGAAAACTTTGTTCATCCAGAATATTATGAAGCACTCGATGCGCCGATGATAGATAGTCGAATACTTAAATCTTCAATTGAGTTTCGTAAAGAATGTAAAAAACTCCTGCTCGCAGAACGAGAGGAGTTTCTTAAGTTGGCTAAAAAGAATGCTAAGCGTTCTCTTTAATCTTACATTAATGCTTTAAATTTGTCAGCAATTGACATACCCACATAAAACTTAGCGTTCTTAGGTAGTTCTTCTGATTCATTAATTTCATCTCCGTCCCATTCCCATTTAAAACCTTTACCTTCTACACTGTTGCTATTAAAAGTACAATACATGCCCTTTTTAAATTTATCAAAGAACAAAGCAATACCGTCACTTCCAACTTCGTCTTTAATAAATTTTCTTGCTTCTTCATTATCTGCTGATTGAATATAAGCACGATCTTTTTGGTATGAAACTAAAAGCCCTGATGGAGTGTTAATCCATTCGCCTCCAAAACGTTTATCATTATCCTTATCATATAAATCGTCTTCGAATGTGTCCTTTTTCATTCTGAAGTCCGCTAATTGAGATTTACCATATTTTAATGCTTCTCTTTCTGTCTTAAAGAAATTAAAAGTAGTGTACTCTGTTGTCGTTTCTGTTACGTAAAATATTTTTGCCATTTTTAATAATTATTTTCTGTCTATTCGTTTTATTACCAAACGCTCTCTTTAATCTTACATTAACGCTTTAAATCTATCAGCAATTGACATACCCACATAAAGCTTAACTTTCTTAGGTAGTTCTTTAGATTCATTTATTAAGTTTTCAAATTCTAATAACTCTGACTCTAATACAGCTATAAAGTCTGGATCTAAGAATTTAGATTCTTCTGTTTTACTTAGAGTGTCAATTTTATCTTGAATCTTTTTCTTCTTTTCTTCATCATCGGTTTTAGCTAATAGGTCTTTGTATCTTTGGATTTTACCTTCTTTAGAGTTTTTAGCTTCTCTTTCTTCATCTGATAAGTCACTAGATCCTCCGTCTTTTCCAACTTCGGCGTCATCTTTTGGTTTATTGCCATCTTCAGTGTCATCAGTAGGAGTGTCGTCTGATTTACCTGTAGCACTTGCAATTGCGTCGTCTACGCTGGCTAAAATTTCATCTGCTATTTTAATAGGTGAATAATCTTCTTTACCTACTATAGAAGATCCACCTCCATATTTGTCAATAAAACTACCTAAAGTATAACCGTCTTCGCCTTCTTTTGCGGACTCATCGTCTCCACCTGCTAGAATTATAATAGTTTTAGGAACTTCTTTTCCTGAAATTTTATTTGCTAATTCAGTTTTTGCAGCTAATTCTTCAGCTGCAGCTGCCTTTAAAGATGCCGCTAATTCTTTAGCTTTGTTTAATGCTCCTTCATCATTAGCGCCCTTTGCTTTAGAATAAAGATCTTCTACTTTAGCATTTTCTACAATATTGTCTATGTCTAAAGATTCTTCTGTTACTTTCTTCTTTTTATTCTCCTCATCGTCAGTCTCGGTATCGCTAGTCTTTGTATCGTCTTTTGGTGGATCAACCTTTGTATCGTCTTTTGGTGGATCAACTTTTGTATCGTCTTTTGGTGGATCAACCG
>Ga0222717_10001035_pt1 | contig 23308 bp, 29 predicted proteins | sample C33_18DmetaG_FD_165053 | JGI IMG/M metagenome (GOLD analysis project Ga0222717, IMG submission 165053) | Estuarine water microbial communities from San Francisco Bay, California, United States - C33_18D | ecosystem: Environmental > Aquatic > Marine > Unclassified | place: USA: California... | reverse complement strand
TCAAGAGCTGGTGCATTGCCAGCGATAAGAGATACAAAAACTACTCAGCTGCATTTAGAAATTCGTTTGAGTGGAGCACCGCAATTAAAAAAGGAGATTACCATGCAGAAACTTTCCGCCCAGCTAACAAGCCTGGAAAAGCGCAAGAGGCCCGTAGAGCCATCCAGGAGGCTATGTTCGGTTAAAAGGGATGTGGAGCTACCTTTACAAGAAGATACGCGCTCTAAGGGGCTTTTAGGGGATTCCCTAGCTATGTTTTACAACTCTTTAAAGACCTACGGAAAGGATAGGAGTCAGCTAAAGCAACTGACAACGATGTTCCTTTGGGCTCTGGCTGATTATCCTTATTCAAAAATACAGAACGCTTTACGCTTCTACGCCAAGAACTACAACGAAATGCCAACTCCGGCAGATATTGTTTCAATAATTGAGCGAAATGGAAAGCCACCATTTGATAAAACGGTTTACGTTGGGCTAAGGCAAAAGCCTAAAGAGGACCTACTTGATGAGGAGTGGGAGTATATTCGAGAGTATGAGAAATGGTCAATAAGCGGAGGGCAGTAGGATGATAACTAAATTCCACCTTCCAATCCCAGTAAGCGTGAATGCCTTGTATAAAATAGCACGCAATAGACCGACACTTTCGCGAGAGGCTAAATTCTGGGAGCTAGAAGCTTCATATAGCCTTAAAAGCCAGGGGATATTGACGTCTCCAGCCGTGGAAAAGAATGTCGGTTTGGTGAAGGACTTTATTCGGTCAAATAAAAGGCCTCCTAATATCCACGAAAGAAGCAAGCTTGATAACGTCAAGTATTACGTAACCTATTGCTACCACTTCAAAGACAATAAACTTAGGGATGTTGGCAACTTTGAAAAAATACTATCCGACCTTCTTTGTGACCATAACGTCATGCTAGATGACAGTATGATAAAGAGAAACCTTAAAATACATGGACATAACGACAAAGAAAAACCAAGAGTTGAAATAAACATAAATAGTATTGACATAGGTTGATATGTGTATTAATACAGTACTATAACTTAAAAAACTAAAAGGAGTGATTTTATGCGTCTTTACGAATTTAAAACGAGAAGGGATATAAATAATCCAGATGATCTAGAGAGCCTGGAGGATATAGTATCATCCATACAGGATTTTACTGATAAAGTTTTTGATTGGGTAGCCCCGCTACAAAAATACGAATTTTTAAACGAGCTTAGGGCGCTGGAAGATCAAGCAACAGCAGCTTTAGATAGGCTTCGCCTTATTAAAAAGAGTAACGACCATCAGGAAAAATTGAAGATGGACGAAGAAGACGAGAGATGGGAGAGGGAAAATGCATAATAATGGAAGTGTTGTAAAAAGCTTCGAGGCTTTTATCCCGGCTGTGATTGGCTTCTTGGCCATAAGCGCTATAGCGTCGTTGTTTTTATGCGTCGTGTATGTTGGAATAGAGAGGGAGATTGCTCGGGTTGAGGCTCAGGCTGATTATAATTGCATGTACTATTCGGAACATATAAAAGAGCTTTATGGCAGGGATTCGTGTGATACTGTATTGACTAATGTAAGAAAGTTTAACAAAAAAGGTGTATTATGATTACTCAAAAACAATTTGATGAGGCTGCTGAGGCTTGCGCTGCCATTTATTCTTCTTTTATTTTATCTGATGCTAATTCTGCCGCTGCTGCCTCCGGCGCTGCCAGTGGTTCTCCAAATGCCGCTTCCGATGATGATGTAGAAAACAAAAAGAAAACCGCCGATATATGTCGTAAATATCTAAAGGTACCGAATTCGACACCTTTAAAACAAAAAATAAGAAAGAAGGACCTACTTAAGCGTATCCAAAGGTTGGAGAATATAGTTTTAACGAGGGAGGGTAGCAATGACTGAAATGAAATATAATCAAAAAGAAAAAATAAAATTACTTGCAGAAGTCAGGTTGAGACAGATAGATAGAGCTGTTTTTTGTGAATTTGACCGCATTTTTGGCTTAGGAATGAATTTTAAAATTATTAAAGAGGAGAATGACAATGGATATTAAAACATACATATCAGAAAAAACACAAGGAATTGAGGCTGAGTTAACTTATTTAAATGGCCGATTTAATTCTCTAGAGCATTATATGCATAGCATCGACGCGAAACTGGGGGTCGTAAGATTTTCTAACATACAAATAACAGGGAGCTCTTTAAAGCTAGGGGTGGATCAAAGTGATTATTAGATATACAGTATCTTTATTTTTATTAGAGGCATGCGCTTTGGGTGTTACTTACATTATGTCTCCGTCCCTTAGTGATGTAAACTTTGATATCTTTCTTTATATAAATTTGATCGTATTCTCACTATTATTTTTAGTGACTGGATTGTATTTTGCGGGAGTCTTTGATGAAGATAAATTTGATAAGATAGATCCAGAAACAAGCAAAAGGATAACGCGCATGGTAGAGCAGAAGCTAGAAGAAATACAAGATGAGGTTATTAATATTTGTAATAACAAAAAGAAGGGGTAGCAGTGGACAATAAAGATGAACTACCTTTAGTTGGGTCTTGGTTTACAGGGTATTCCCCGACAGGGCATATAGACGAGTACAGGGTTGAACAGAGTAGTGGCGGGGACCTTTATTTAAAAGGTAGGTTTGGCAAGGATATGCCTATCTCACACATAAAAAAATGTAGGAAAGGAGGGATTTTGAAATGACATACCCCAAGCGAGGAGGGCCGCGAGAAAGGATAAAAAACTGCGGGTGTTTTTTAGAAAAACATAGAGAGCTAAAGGCTTTAATGATTGAGGCGAATGCAAATTATAGGTCTTTATTTGAAGATGATGATAAAATTTGCCTAATTATACGCGATGTTAATAGAAAACTAGAAGAAATAGATCCAAGTTCTTATGGAGATTTTTCTATATCCTATCACCCATCCGCCATCGACACCGCCTCTATCTTCCGGGAAAAAGAGGATGAAGTTTTGATAAAGAAAATTAAGGATAAGGGCTATAATGACATAGATATAGCTATAACAAGCATTGTGGGTAGTCAGAATAATCTGTTAACAATAGCAAAGCTTCTTTATGTGATGCGCATAGGAGATAAGGGGGATTGTGAATTAGAATGCAACTACAGGATTTTAAAATGAGTGACTCTAAAAATGAGATTTTATCGGGGAGGATAATATGTTTGGATTTATAATAAATACTGCCCTCAGCCCAATAAGAGATGCTGTTGATATACTAGATGGATTGTCTGATGGGGAGCTTAGGGAGAAAGCAGCTGTGCGCCTTGGTGTCGATATAGTAGCTGGAATGACGGCAGGGGAAATATTAGATTACCTGAAAAATTTGAATGATTAACGAAAAGAGGGGTTACTTACGCATGACTAAAAAACAAACAGGCTATCCGGAGTTTAAAGGACTAGGGTTAAACGAAAGGCAACAGGAGTTCGTGAAGATTTATTGCAGGCCCGATAACAACTACAATGCAACAAGAGCGTATGCCGAAGCCTATGGTTATGACCCAGACAAAGAGGGGTATAATACATGTGCAGTAGAGGCAAGTAAGTTCCTAAAGAAGCCTAATATTCTTAAGGGTATAGACATAGAGCGCGAAAGATTTATTGGAAAGCATGATGATATAGCAAGGTTTGTGCTCAAAGAATGGATGAAGATGGCTCAAGTTGATGTTACTGATGCTATGGATATTACTGGTGCCGTTGCTTTTATTAAGGATATAGACGACATACCCCCGCACGTTAGAAGTTGCATTAAAAGCATTAAGACTGGAGCTAATGGGGTAGAGGTTACGTTCCATGAAAAAACAAAGGCCCTGGAGAGTTTGGCTAAGGCGCTTGGTATGTTCGTGGAGAAGACTCAGAATGTTAACGAGGAATATGAAAGTTTAATTGATAAAATAGCAGCTAAAGATGAATAGACATGAGGGAAATGTATGAATAAACTATCAGTAGCCCAACGCTTATTCACAGACCTAAAGCTATACGCCGAGAACCAGTTAAAAATAAAACCTAAAGTCGGCGCTCTTATTCCATTCAAATTCAACAAGGCTCAGGAGTACCTTCATTCAAGACTTGAGGAGCAACTGGAGAGAACTGGCAATGTTAGGGCTATCATACTAAAGGGTAGGCAACAGGGATGTAGTACCTATGTGGGCGCGCGGTTTTACCATAAGTGTGTGACGAACAAAGCGCTGCTAACGTTCATATTTGCGCACGATACCGAGGCATCCAGTAGTTTATATAATATGGTTAAGACTTATTATGACGAATCTTCTGACCCATCATTCAGGCCAATGCTTGGAACAAGCAACTCCAAAGAGCTTTTATTTCCCAACCTAAGAAGCGGATACAAAGTAGGAACCGCCGGAACGAGGGGAATGGGAAGGTCCAAAACGTTCCAGCAGATCCATTGGTCAGAAGTTGCCTACTCCCCAAACTGTGATGACCACGCGGCTGGGATCCTACAGACCGTGGCGGAGGAGAGCGGGACGGAAATAATACTAGAAAGCACCGCTAACGGTCAAGGTAACTATTTTCATAGAGCATGTCTTCAGGCTATGTCTGAGACGGAAGAGAGTGACTTTGAGCTGATATTCATCCCATGGTACTGGCAAGAAGAATATAAAAGAGATGCAGATGGGATAGATTTAGAGCAGCCAATTGCAGATCAAAACTTTACAAGTGAACAGGAGTATTATGACCTCTTTGAAAAAGACGGGCTTACTCTTGAGCACTTAGCCTGGAGAAGGAAGAAAATAAGGGATGACTTTCAGGGGGACACAGAAAGGTTTCAGAGAGAGTACCCATTTACGCCCATAGAGGCGTTTGAATCATCTGGGGAGGACTCATACATAAAGCCGATGCTTGTCAGAAGGGCTCGGGTAACCAAGCCAATACACACTAACGAGCCGCTTATTATGGGTGTTGACCCAGCCAGAATGGGGGGGGATAAATTCAAAATAACCCACAGGAAGGGGAGAAATATAACAAAACATGAAACCTACCCACCAATGCGGCTGGACCAGAGTGCCACGCGGCTTATCCAGGATATCGAAAAGTACAAACCATTCTGTGTGAATATAGACGCAGGCGGGCTAGGAGTTGGCCTTTATGATTCTTTAGTGGGAGCTGGTTATGCTCATGTTGTTAACAAGGTGGACTTTGGGGGGGCGGCCCTTGATTCCATGCAAAATAAAGATATGACAGCGCAAATGTTTAGGTGGGCGAGGGACTGGCTGGAGGACCTTCCTTGCTCTATGTCAGCCTTAAGCGAAAGGGATGCTCAGGCTATACAATCTCAGCTATGCGCTAGAATGCATGATTGGCATAATAACAGCGTACTCAAGATGCAAAGCAAAAAAGAGTTTAAAAAAGAGTACGGATTTTCACCTGATGATGCGGACGCGTTCTTACTTACGTTTGCCAAGAAGGTGTCTCCTAGCACTAAGGGCAGGAGGCTTACGGAAACTTATGTGGCACCTACGGAATGGAGTCCATTTGAATGATGCTTGTTAAGTTTAATCCTGCTCATCTAAATTACTTTTCCATCCAAAAAGAGCAAGGTTACATGTCTGGCCTTATGGAGGATGAGTCTTATCAAGAGCTGATGGTGTCTAACGGAGCAATGTCGATTGTATCTGGGGGAAGGGTACTTCTAATCGGCGGGGTGTTAGCAAAAACAACAACAACAGGGGAGGCGTGGTCGGTCCTAAGTTGCGAAATTGGAAGGGAGTTTGTAACCGTAAGCAGAATTGTGCATGACTTTTTAATGCAAAGTGGTTATATTAGAATGGAAACAGCCGTAAGAAGAGATTACGTTAAGGGGCACAGGTGGGCAAAGCTGCTTGGGTTCGTTAACGAAACCCCCTCTTCTGGCATGAGGTATTACGGGTTAAATTTGCAAACTTATGACATGTACGCTCTTTATAATGTAGGGGCTATCAAACAATAAAAGAGGATATAGCTATGGGCGGATTTTTTAGTGGGCAAGATAACAGCGCTCAGCTTAGAGCCGAAAAAAGATTAAAAGAGCAAGATAGGAAGCTTGCCGAGAAAGAAAAGCAGCAGAAAATATCTGAGGCTGCTCGACGCAAATCAAGATCGGGAGGTGGGTCTGGAGGCTCCAAGGGGCTGTTATCTGGGCTTGAGACAGGGGTAGAGGAAGAGGGAACTAGAAGTAAGTTAGGTTAATATGGCTAAACTTGATATAGATAAACTTCTATCCAGGGCCGAGAAGGGGTTCCAGGAGCGTGAGGTAAATAGGCAAATGTTTGAAGATGCCTATGAGTACATGCAGCCCTATAAAAATACTTTTAACAAAAGGGGCGGGACGCATAATAAGCCCACTATTCAGTATGATAGCACGGCAATGCATTCGGCTACAAATTTTGTCAATACCATGCAAGCTAATTTCACACCGGTGTTTGCAAGGTGGGCTGAACTAAAAGCCGGCCCGGGCATACCGGAGGCCCAAAGAAAAGGTTTAAACAAAGACCTGGAAAGAATAACGGACGTTGTGTTTGCCTATCTTAACTCATCAAACTTCAGTACCGCATCGGCGGAAATGTACTTTGACTGGGGTATTGGCACTGGAGCGCTGTGGCTTCACGAAGGAGACGAGAAGCAGCCGCTGAACTTTGTTGCAACTCCTATGAGCGAGATGGGGATTGTGGAGGGAAGGTTCGGAACAGTAGACGGAAGATTCAGAAAATTTAATATTAAAGCGCGCCTGGTAGAGCACAACTGGCCTAACTTCAAAGTAAATATTGGAAGTGACCTTAATCAAATAAGGAAGGGAAATCCAGATGAAGAAATAGAACTTATAGAGGCTTGTTACTTTGATTACGAGGAGTTCCTCTGGAGGTATGAGGTTATATGGGACAAGTCCAAGGAAAGGATTATAGAGGAATCGTTTACAGAAGAGATATGCTTTACCCCGCGTTGGTCTAAAATACCTGGATATTCCTTGGGCATTGGTCCGTTCGTATTGGCTATGTCGGATACAAAAACGTTAAATAAGATGAAAGAATACATGCTGATGAACGCAGCTCTTTCCGTGTTTGGTGTCTATACCGTAGCTAGTAATGGAGGGTTTAACCCGAATAGCGCAAAGATAGCTCCGAATGCCTTTATCCCGGTGGAGAGAAATGGCGGGCCGAATGGCGCTAGCATACAGCCGTTAGAGAGAACAGGCTCTTTTGATGTACAGGAGTTTATGATCACCGACCTTAAGGAGTCAATACGGAAGACGATGCTTGACACTCGGTTGCCTGAACCCCAGGCCACTCCAGGCACCGCATTCGAAATAGCTGAAAGGATAAAAGAATTCCAGCAAGATATTGGCTCTGCATATGGACGAGCCATGTTTGAATTTGTTCAGCCCATGTTTAAGAGGGCAATTTCTATTTTAAATAGAAAAGGGCTAATTCAATTGCCAGATGGATTCGAAATCGACAACTTCTTGGTCCAAGTTCAGGTTGTTAGCCCTGTTGCTCAAACTCAGGCTGCTGAGGATATCCAGAAATTTATGCAGGCATATCAAATGACATCAAGTGTTAACCCAGCCTTGGCTCAGATGGCGTTTGAAATTGAGAAACTGCCTCAGTGGTTAACCGAGAAGACAGGGGCTCCGTCTGCCTTGCTAAGGGATGTTGATGTTGAGGAGCTTAAGCAAAAGCTTATTGAGATGGCTCAAGTTCAGATGCAACAAGGTCAGGGTATAGGGCAATGACAAGGCTTAACCAGTTATTAGAAGCCAGAAAGAAAGAGATTGAAGAAAACCCAATAGGCGACCTAATGGAGGAGGTTCGCCAAAATCATAAGGATGTAATCAGTAATGTGAAGTCTATTGCTGCGTTTAAGGGGGATAGGGAAGCAACTCTTGCCGCAATAAAGTCACTTGAGACCGAAAAGGTTCGCGCGCTAATGGAGATTGATGATGCTCAAGCAAGATTGGAAAAAATGGCAAAAGATGCGATTTTGCGGGCGGATAATAAAATCACACAGGCATTGGAAAAGATTAAGGTTCCACAGAAAGATGATGTGGGCAAGAAAGAGGGCGCAGAGGCCATAAGGGCATTTAACACAAAGATATCAGGCCTACAAAACAACATGCTTGATATGAATGATACGATGCTTAGAATATTGGGAGCCCTTCAGTCGCCAAAGAAGATTGAGTTTGATGATGATGGAATGCCGATAGGAGTATCTATAAATGGATAATCGTGATAAGCTTAAGTCTCGTTATAGGGCACAAGGGCACAATTTAATTTAGCGAGTAACCCATGACTAATACAGTACTTTTAAGCAACCAAACTTTTACTTCGGCCGATGTTATTAACGGTCCAGTTGACTCTAATGGTTCATATAAGATTTATGTTTCGCCAAAGCAGTCGGTAGCCAATTCCATTACCTCCCTTGAGGTTATTGTGAAATATTCTAATTCCACTCCTGTTCCAGGTCAGGAAATAACAAACTACAGCTTTAACACAGTAGTAGAGACTGAGGACTCAGCCGGAGAGTGGCATCCTATTCATGCGCAAATTGCAGAATGGAGGCCAAGCTCTAGCCAAACAGAGCAAACGCATATTTTAACATATGGCCCTCACATTATGAACTTCGACGCCAGCTCGCCCATGGATACCGATGTAGGCGGAGATGTTATATCAAGAGATCATCACAAGCAGGGAATTCTGCCTGATGATTTTCGTGTATTGGTTATGTACAGTGAAAAACGTTTTGGCGATCCGGGACAGTTTCAAGGTATAGACCTCTCGGTTTCGTTTAACACATATGCGGTGTAAAGATGGCAGTAGTTAGCGTCAGCGCAGACAATACTAGGATTGAAGACTCAGAAGCAACAACTGGGTGGGCAAGTCGTGGTGGGGGCGCTGGCGCTAGTGCCGAAGTGCCTTTGGCGTACCAGGGAACAAATACTGTAAACCGCAAAATAACCTCATCAACTGGGGCGGGGTTTGAATATGTTCCGACAAGCGATAGTGGGACCACACATGATATGACCGCGGCCGCAAAGGCGCATTGGATGGTGAAGCATATTGTAACTGATGCGAATGGGCTGCGATCAAATGACGGGTTAAGGGTTTATATAGGTGATGGCACAAACGAGTACGCCTTTATAACTGCAGGAACAGACGCTGTAAAAAATGCTTATGACGAGTACTTATTAAGGACGGCAACAGTAATTGTTCCAGTGAATCCTAACATTGTAGGATATAGAGATTCAACCCACTCAGGAACTGGCGTGTCGCTAACTGCTGTTGATCTTTTTGCTATTGAAGCCGAGTTCGCCAGCCCCTCGGCAAAATCAGAAAATGTAGGTTTAGATGCGATAGACCTTGGAACTGGATTGACACTTGTTGGGGGCGACGGAGTGAGCGCAGATGGTAACTGGTCTGATTTCGTTGATGAAGATGAGGGAACGGTTAATAATCGCTGGGGCTATGCAAACTCTATTTACGGAACATCTGGGGTTATATTTTTCTTTGGGACTATGACGATAGGATCGGCCACTGCAACAGAATTTGCTGGAACTGGGGTAGTCCTTTGGCCAGATGGTCTATTTGATTCAGGATTTAGTGGCGTTTCGGCGGACTTGCAGAGCGCTTCCACTGTGATAGATGATACGGCAACTCATATATCTTTAGGAACCACAAACACCACAAACACCAGAGCTGACTATACATGGACAGGGACATCGGGAACAGGAACAGCGTCGCATACCTTAAGAAATTTTAGAAACTATACAATGACTAGCGCGGTAACAATAGATGGCGCTAACATAGCTTGTGATGACCTGACACAGGCCGGAGGCACTATAGATAACTGCATATTTGAGACAAACAGTTTTGCTGGAGATGGGTGGTGTAGCGATCCAGACTTTGGTGAAATAAGTAACACTACTTTTAATCAAGCTGGAGCGGGGCACGCCTTTCAGATAACCTCCGGAACGTCTCTTACCTTTGATAACCTAACGTTCTCAGGGTATGGGGGGACAGTAGGCTCTAACTTGGTTGCAAATAGCGGGCCAAACGATGCTGCGTTTTTTAACAACACAGGGGGGGCGCTTACAATAACAATTGATGGCGGCTCAAATTTTAGTGTTAGAAACGGGATAGGCGCAACGACCACCGTTGTCACGGGGGCGGTTGCACTTGAGGTAACGTGTATTGACTCAGTATCTAAAGCTGCGATACAAGGCGCTAGGGTTGTTGTTTTGGCTGGGGCGGTGGGTCCACTGCCTTTTGAGGATTCAGTAACAATAACGCGCTCTGGATCAACGGCGACCGTAACTCATACGGCTCACGGGCTTTCAACAGGATCAGAGGTTGTCATAGCTGGAGCTGATCAAAGCGAATACAACGGACTGCATCCTATAACAAGTACAGGAGCAAACACGTACACATACACAGTTTCAGGCACGCCGACCACACCGGCAACGGGAACAATAACCTCAACAGCGGTTATTTTAAACGCCCTAACAAACGCAAGCGGCGTCGCGAGCGACACAAGAAGCTATGCAAGCAATCAGGACTTTACTGGAACGGCAAGAAAGAGTAGTGTGGTAGGAAATCTTTATGTTAATTCTCCTTTTACGGGAACTGTGGACAATTCAACCGGCGCAGCTTTAACACTATCAATGATAAATGACGGGTAACAACCATGACAGATTATGTATTAAATTATGATAATGAGGCGACAGGCCCTTTTACAGAGGGAGAAATTCTAACGTTTGGTGGAGCAGCGACAGCTGAGCTCATTAGGCTTAAAGACTTTGGCAGTGTCGGAAAAATGTACATTACCCTTCTGAGCGGCACTCTTCCGGTGGACAATGAGACTATCACTGGGGGCACATCCTCTGCAACTGCTGATGTTGATGGGGCTCTTGGTGAGACTCCTTATCCAGCTAATATACACAATGATTTAGCAATCGACGGCTCTAGTAATGTTACCTGGACAGGGCCCGCAATAGGAACCACACACTCATGCAACTACGACAACGAAGCTTCAGGTCCATTTACTTTGAATGAAGTTTTAACATTTAGCGGGGGAGGAACGGGCGAGCTTATAGAGCTTACCGACGGGGGGACAACAGGAAGCATAAGGTTTAGGTTAATTACACTTCCGGCCCCCGTAGACAATGAGACCATCACCGGAGGAACGTCCTCTGCAACTGCAAACGTTAATGGCGCAGTGCATAATAGAACGTATCTTCCTTTGCATTTGCATAGATGGCTTAGTGACTTAGGAGATGACGAGCGTCCAGAAGGGGATGATATCCTTTCGGCTATATCGCCTACAGGATCGGCACGTAACACTGATGATATTATTGATTTATTGGGCAATGTGAATATTACGAATACTGTAGCTCAACATTTATATGGGGGATCTGTTTCTCAAGCTGGTGGTGACACTCTTTATTCAGGTATTAATATCAATGCGATTGCATCCGCCGATACGCAGCCAACTCTTATTCAAAACGATACGGTTTTGACAAACTACTGGGGGAATGGATACAACCCAGACCCAATTAAAGGCGCAATTCGCATATTGATAAACACGCGATTAAGCGGCGTAGACATTGATGGAAAGAGAATACGCGGCCTACTCCACGAGCTGGGTGATAGTTACTTCCACGGGAATACGACACTTGGGTCCGGCGAGACTGAGCTTGGATTGTTCTCGACAACAGATACTAATAACCAAACTGCTGCGGCAACTATTTCCACATGGTCAGACATTACTATTGCTGAAGGATTCCAAACCATTGATCATAACAATGGAAATGGTAATCGTGAGTATTACCAAATTATTGATGCGGGAACTAGAACAAAGTCCCAAGTTCATGAGCGCGGAAAGTGGATACAACGCAGAGGAACAGCAGAAACACTGCACGGCAGAGATGCGGCCTTGTTTATTGGCGCCAATAGGAATTTTGCTTATGACGGTGAAACCGGAGGGCCTTTTATAGAAGACGAGATTATCGCCTGGGGAACTTCATTTGACTATGATAATGAGTTAAGCGGCCCATTCACTGTGGGTGAGGTTGTTACATTCTCTGGCGGGGCGAAAGGTACCTTGCTTTATTTGAATGACGCTGGATTGACAGGGACTATGGTGGTCGCGTTAGAGACGGGCATACCCGCCAATGACGAGACCGTAACGGGAGTAACATCAGCGGCCACTTGCGATGTTAACGGAGCGGTAAATAACACTGGGGTTGCCGGGGGAACTGGGCTTCTTTTAGCGCTGGATGATGACGGAACAACGGGTAATTTCTATTACCAATCATTAACTGGTCAGGACCCTGAGGATGATCTTCCTATATATGGAAGGACCTCTAATGCAACCTGCTTAGTGAATGGAACTCCATCATCAAGGGTTATTAATAACAACTGGATTGGGCTGTTTACTGGATCAGCATTCCAAACCAACTACGGTATCGCGTTAGATAATGACATTGCAAATAGCGATGACATATTTATCGATTTGGCTGATACTCAACAAGCACCTCCAAACAATCAAACGGGTATCGTAAGAAACTTAGTGTCTGGGGATTATGTTATTGTCCTTCCTTATGATGGAGTAGCCACGGATGCAAACGGAGACCCGGAGCCTGACTTTAATCAAATGGCGGTTAATGGCGCGCTTACTGCAGGCTCAACCTCTGTTGTTGTTGACGCCATTCCTGATAACACTCCGCAAGTCGGAAAGGTTCTTTTGGACAATGGAACTACATTTATCACTCTTCCGTACACGTCTCATGACGGCTCTACAACATTTACCCTTTCTGGTACAGTTGGCGAGTCAATATCAGATAATGCAGACGCGATGGTTGGATATGTGGCCCAGGTTGCAACAGCTACGTCTCACTCTTATACAGCAGTTTATGGCGGTACTCCTAATCAGGTTATAGCTAAGGTTGTTCGTGGAAGTTCTCAAGGCAGTTTAATCAAGCCGTCTTACCAAACTCCTTCGTTTGGCACTAGTGGTTTTGACGTGTCTGCGAATAGGCAGCCAGACGAATAATAGGTTTACATGACAGTCAGCGTTGGTTGGTACTCAGATCAGATAATTGATGTAGAAATATCAGACCTTACCTTTGATAGGGTTGATCCTGTCACTAGTCGCAGTATCTATAAGCTAAACATAGATACGCTCAGGAGAACCCTGAGTGATCTGTATGCTGCTGAAGAGGGGGCTGCGGCTCAGACTCCGTATTTTCATGAGACCGAGACGACATTTGGCGGGGTTACGTATGCCCGAAAGATACAGATTTTGTCACCATACAAAATAAGGTTTGAAGACGGGCAGTACGCTGTTGAGTTTGAGGGGGCTAACAATAACGTACAAGACGTTGCCATAGTCAACCAGGTTCAACTCCGACCAAATAACTCGACAGGACTAAGTGTTCCGCAGTTTAATCCTGCAGTTGATACTGTTGAAGGTTCATTAACTTATGACGAGGCTATAAGAATAATACTTGCGGCAAATGCTGGGAAACTTTCAGGAGCTGCTGGGACTACCGTTTCCATAAGGGATGCGGCAGATAGTAAGGATAGAATTGTTGCCACAGTGGACTCTTCGGGTAACAGAACCTCTGTAACTTTAGATGGATCATAATGTTTGCACCTAGGTATTTTGCTGTTAGGCATTTTGCGCCTCGATACTTCCCCCCAAGCAGTGAGGATGAAACAAGGGTTATTCCTAGCGGCGCTCCGTGGTGGGTAAGGGAGTTCATACTCAGAAACAAAAAAAACAAAAAGAAGAAAGAAATTCTTGCAAGACTATTGTTATTAATCGAATAAAGGAGGCACTAATGTTCGACCAAGGATATACCAACCCACTCGGGTTTGAGGAGGCAAGTCAGGGCAAAAGCCCTGTTGATGTTCAGGAGGAGATTTTTAAAAAGAAGTCAAGGGAGAGATACGAGTATTGCCTTAAAATGGCTTCGATATTTAAGAGCAAGCAGGGAAAGGAGGTGCTCTCAGTATGGAGAGAGAACACCATAGAAAGTTCGTCTTTCTCACCGACCCTTGCCCAGCAAGTAGGATTAGACGCGGCTAATGCGCATGCATATGCTAGAGAAGGGCAAAACGCGTTTGTAAGAGACATTGAGAGCTGCATAGAAATTGCGAGAACATGCAAAACGTTGGACCAATTTACTGCGGCTATCAATCAATTGGGCACTGTTAACAAAATATAGGAGGACTTATGACAGAAGAAACCCAAACCACTGAGTCGGTTAATGAAGACTCAGAACAGGTGGAAAGCACCGAACCTGCGCAGGATACTGCTCAGGCAAGCGAGCCTAGCGCCAACTCTATGCTTAATGGGCTAGAGGAGGGAGAGGGGTTGTCGTTTGATTTTACCTCGGGCGAAAAGCCCGAAGGATTTCCAGACGAGTATTGGAACCAGGATGAGGGGTCGGTAAACGTTCAGGCTCTTTTCGAGGGACACAACAAGCAGGAAAAAATAGCTAAGGACCTGCGGGCAAAGATGGGCAAGGGGACGCATAAAGCACCCGAGTCATCGGATGAATATAGTTTTACCGTGCCAGAGGGCGCAGAGGAGCTTTTTCCATCTGATGATCCCATTATATCTTCTGCTAAAGATGCGGCTCATAAGTTTGGGTTAAGTCAGGATCAGTATGAGGGCTTTATGGGGGAAGTTGCTTCTTCTGTTTTAGAGCTTCAAAAAAATGCATCAGACCCAAATAGCGAGCAAAATGAAGTTGCTATGAGGGAGCATATACAGAGCGAGATAAAAGCAATCGGCCCAAATGGAGCGCAGGTTTTACGAGCTGTGGATAGCTGGGCAAATGAACTCTTAAGTGAAGGAACCCTTAATGAGCAGGACGTGGAAACCCTTCGTGAGGAGGGACTTACTAGCGCCAAGATGGTTCAAATGTTCAACAGGCTAAGGTCTCGAATGGGCGGTGGGCAGATTCCCTCCTCATCCTCCGATGACGGCCTTCCTCCCGATTCTGAAATTGCCGACATGATAAACAAGGCCTATGAATCAAGAGATGAAAAGAAAATCAGAAAAGCAGAGGACATGCTTGATAAAAGAAGACAATTAGGAAGGCCGGAAAAGCTTAGCTTTTAGGTCGATAAAACAACTGGGGCTTGCTTTTTGCGGCCCCTTTTGTCATTATAGAGTAGAAACGACCCGAGAGCTAAAGGCTTTACCGTGCTGCACGGCCCTAAAAAAAGATACTCGGCCCTATCGTATCAAATCAAAAATTGTTATTTAACCACTTAATGGAGAATTGCTATGTCTACGCAAGCAAGTACTAACTTCATTACGTCTTTTGATACGCTTGTAAAAAAACAGTATCAGGGCAAAATGAAGCTACGGAATACGGTTCGTTTAAAAACTGGAATTAAAGGTTCTAGCCACGAATTTCCCGTAATTAATAAAGGTGTCGCAACTTTGCGGGTACCTCAAACTGACGTTACCCCAATGAATGTTGGACACGGAAAAGCCGCAGCAACAATCGAAGATTGGAACGCAGCTGACTATTCTGACATTTATGACCTATCAAAATTAAACTTTGATGAGCGTCAGGAGTTAGTTGACACAGCAACTATGGCGATAGGTCGCCGGCTAGATCAATTGATTTTAGACGCGGTATCCGCTGGAGCTAACGCAACTAAGGTTGATAAAAGTGTTGGTGGAGCCGATACGGGCTTAAACCTAGCTAAAATTGTTCAGGCTAAGCGACTAATGGACGATAATGGCGTGCCCAGTGATGGTCGTCGTCATATGGTTGTTTCAGCTAGAGCTATTGAGCAGGCTTTGCAAGAAACGGAGTTGGCAAGTGCCGATTACAACCTTCTTATGCCACTAATGCGCGGTGAAATCACTGACTTCTCAGGGTTTAAATTCCACATGATTGAAACTCGTGATGAAGGCGGATTGGCTTTAGCTACCAATACTCGTGACAACTTTGCTTGGCATGAAGACGCTGTTGGCTTGGCTCTAGGCCTTGATATGCGCACAGAGGTTAATTACATTGCAGAAAAGACCAGCACTTTGGTCAACGCTATCTTTAGCGCCGGATCTGTTGTAATTGACGACCGCGGTGTATTCAATGTTGAAACACACGAAGCCTAATCAATTAAAGGTAAAATAGGAGTAATATTATGGCCTTTTCGATCGACAACTTTGCCCCAGTGGGCAATACATCTAAGCCTCTAACCGGGTTTGGAACAGCCACCTTGAAGGGAGCACCTTCTGTTTGGTCTTTCGCAACAAACGATCTACTTACCGTCGTTCGTGTTGATGAATACTTTAACAGTGTTGCTCAAATGTTGAATGTGGGTGATTTGATTTATGCGGTTTGTGATACTGATGGAACGCCTGCCCCAACGCTACTGTACGTAAATGCAGTGGATAAGGCAGCTGGAACCGTTGATGTCGCTGATGGTACTGCAATTTCAGTTACTGACACTGACTAATATAAAGGCGGGGCGGCCTGGATGCCGCCCTCGCCCTTATAAACACAGAGGTTAACATGGCTACTAGTGATATCGATATAGCATCTCAGGCTCTAGGCCTTATTAGAGCTGAAACAATCTCTAGTTTTGATGACGGAACAAACGAGGCAAACATAGCAAAGCTATACTACTCTGACTTTGTTCAGGATATCTTAACAAGATACCAGTGGTCATTTGCCATAAAGAAAAGATTACTAAATCAAACCACAGCCCCGTTAAATGAGTGGAGGAATGCCCACATAATACCGGCAGAAGCTCTTAGGGTTTGGTCGCTTTTTGATAGCGGAGCGGTAGGCGCTAGGCCTATAAATAATTACGACATACAGGCTCCAGGCGGAGGGAGGGTTGCAATGAGCAACCAAGAGACGCTTTACGCCGAATATACTGTATACACCAGCGAAACAAACTGGCCCGGGTATTTTACACAATTTGCAATATATGCCTTTGCTTCATTGATATGCGTCCCGGTCACAGATGATGATGACCTGGCTCAAAAGATGCACTCATTAGCATGGGGAAGTCCATCTACCGGAGAAAAAGGTGGAAAGTTTTCTGTCGCCTCGTCCCTAGATGCTCAGCAGCGTCCCCCTGAAATTGTCAACAACAGCCCGTTTATTGAAGCAAGGTTCAGTTAATGCCTAAGTTTACTACTATACAGCAAAGGTTTACTCAGGGGGAGCTAGACCCGTCTATGCTCGGTAGGGAAGATATAGACCAGTATTTCGGAGCCTTATCAACTGCCAAGAATATATTGACGCTTCCACAGGGTGGGTTTAAGCGTCGCCCTGGACTGGAGCATATAGATAGGGTTCTTGGCAATATAACAAAAATATCTGGCGGCTCTATTACGGAAACAGCGCCACGTGGCGGGACGGCATCCAACGCAAGTGACCAGGATAGCGGAACCAGCTTAACGACCACTACAAACATAGGAACCATAAACCCCTACGTTGTAGCTCATTATGATCTAGGGTCTTTGCAGGATATAGGGGTTGTTTATATTCAAGGCTTAGCATTTGATGCATCAGGAACTAGTTCAGAATTTTTTATACAAGTAAGCGTTGATGATGCTGCCTGGGTAAACGCAGGAGAGTTGCTTACAATAACAGACGCAGCTAAGGACTATAGCCGAAGGGTCCACGGTTCGTATAGATACGTGAGGCTTGCCAGAATAGGCGCAACGGATCTAGGTTCGCTTAAGGTAACGCTAACGGGGATGGATGTAGCGACAGAGACTGGACTAAGTGATACTAGGTGTATTAACTTTGAATTTAATGTAAGTCAGACTTATAAAATAATTGCAAGCGACAAGAACCTTGCTTTCTACCAGGGAACAACATACTTAATTGATATATACAATCCCGAAATAACAAACTCGATGTTGTCAGAAATAGACTGGGAATCTGAGGCAGATACGTTAATAATATTTCATAGGGATATTCAAACTCTAAAGTTCCTACGAAGCGGAGCAAATGATGTTTGGGAGAAGGGTGTTATTGAGTATAAGAGCCCACCAACTCATGACTTTGGGGCCGTTACCGTTAGTGGAACAATGACTCCAAGCCACACATCAGGAACTGGAAGGACTATTACAGCCAGCGACAACATATTCACCGCATCAATGGTTGGGTGGACTATCCATTTTAATGCAGGCTATGCCAAAATAACAGCGTACACTAGTGCGACTTTAGTTACAGTCGATATTATAATCGACTTTGTTGACACTACGGCCCAGGACGATTGGGAGTTAAGGGAGCCGATATGGACCTCTTCAAAGGGATATCCTGGACATGGAAGGTTTTTCCAAGGGAGATTTTGGGTTGACGGCGGGAAGTCTAGACCATCCGTTGCTTATGGATCTATAGTCAATGACTTCTTTAATTTTGACTTCGGCAAAGCTTTAGATGATGAAGCCGTGGGGCCGCTATCAACGGGATTCGATGACATTGAGGCGATATACCCAGGCCGCGCGCTAATGTTCTTTAGCTCGGGCGGGGAGTATGTCGTAACGCAGACTCTTGGAGAGCCAATTACCCCGTCAAATTCAGGGATAACAAAACAAAGCTCCCTTGGTTCTGAGCAAGGATTCAGGCCGCAAGAGGTGGAAGGTGGGGTCCTTTACATCCAAAGGCAGGGAGCAAGTGTTCAGGAGTTTATATTCAGCGATGCTGAGCAAGCATTCGCAAATAACTTTGTGTCTATTCTATCGAGCCACCTTGTTACGGGGCCGGTTGATTTCTCACTTAGAAAAGCAACCTCAACAGAGGAGGGGGCCTACGTTCTTCTTGTTCGAGACGATGGGTCGCTAACCATTGCGAATATATTGCGATCCCAGGGTATTACTAGCTTTGTTAGGTCGGAGACCACGGGATCATTTAAATCCTGTGGGGTGGATGTTGAAGATATGTACTTTGTTGTTGAAAGAACCATAGACGGGGAAACGGTAAATTGGCTTGAGAGATTTAATAACGATCACTTTATGGACGCAAGCACCAGAGTTACTACCGGACTTCCAACGGACACCTTTGGTGGACTAACTCATCTGGAGGGAGAGGAGTGCAGGGTTCTTGCTGATGAGTCTATACTTGGAAACGAAACGCCAGCGTCTGGATCGGTTACCATAGATAGAGACGCAGAGACATCAATGGAAATAGGCCTGAACTTTGAAGTGGAGGTTATTGACCTTCCGGCGGCTGCTTCAATAGGTTCCGAGGCAAGCTTAATGGGGAGAAAGGTAAATATATCAGAAATCAGCCTTCGATTGAGAGAAACATCTGGTATTTCTATCAACGGCAAGTTAATTTCATTTAGGGGGTTTGGTCCTGCAGGTGGAGGGAGTCCGCTTGACCTCCCCCCGACTAAATTCACTGGCGTAAAAAGGACTCTTGGTTGGAGTGGCTGGAGTGAGGACGCCCAGGTTACTATAACGCAAGACGACCCATTGCCCATGACAGTGCTAGCAATTAAAAAAAGGTTGAACACATAATGGCAGAGTTAATGATAATTGGAGGGTTGGCTGCTGGAGGCGGTGCAACAGCAGGGCTAACGGGATTAATTGGAGGTACCGCTATAGGGGGGTCTTTAGTTTCGGCGTTTTCCCAAAAGAAAGCTTTTGATATGCAAGCAAGGCAGTCTGAGTTCAACGCAAAGCTTGAGAGGCTAGAGGGTAGAAGGCAATCACTTGACATTTCAAGGCAGCTAGAAAGAGACCTGGCGAGTCAAAACGCTTTATTCGCGGCAAGAGGCGGCGGAGCCGGTGAGGGATCTGCGCTGGCAGTTGCTGGAGAGTCACGCAGTGCGGCGTCGGAGGCGATTGACAACGCTAGGTTTAATGCAAGTGTTGGTGCCCTAGGGAGGGAGCAGCAGGCTAGCAATCTAAAAGCACAAGGAAAGGCGGCCTTAATAAAGGGAGTAACAGACGTGGCAATTACTGGAGCAAAGTTAGCAGGCGGAGGCGTTTAATATGGTAAGAAATGTTCCAATAAGCAGACCAACAGTTTCTTTTAATACAAGGTTTTCTGGTGCCGAGGGCGGCGGGGCTATAGGTCAGGCTATAGGTCAGGCAGCAAAGGATATTGCAGGAGAGGCGCAAAGGTATCAGGCCAAAGCGGCTGAAACCGCCTTTATTAGAGGGCAGACGCAGCTAAGCAACGAGATATCAAAGATAGAGCGGGATAACGTATCTGACCCTGATTCTATTATGCGTGGAGTTCAAGAGTTTTCCGACGGATTTCTGTCGGAGGTTTCTGATCCTAATGTACGTGCCAGGTATGAATTACAGATATCTAAGGCTAGTCAGTCAGCAATATCGAGGGCCACGTCCAAAAGAAAATCAATAATCAACGAAGAGTCAAAGTTTGAAAACCTTCAGGCTCTTGGCTCGGTACAGGATAACGTTCCAAATATAGCTGCCGGCCTTCTTAGCCAGGACCAGGCTATTTCACTTTCTGCTGCCGAGGAGTTTCAAGAGTCTATGCTGAGGGTTAATCAGCTTATGTCTTCAACTGATACGGATGGGGGACCTTTGTTTTCGGCTGAGTTTAGGTCTAATCAAATAAATCAGTTCAAAGAAACGGCATTGGTTGGGGCTGCTACTTCATGGCTCAGCGCCCAGCCAGATAAAAAAGAAGCACTAAAGAGACTTGAAAGTGGTGAGCTGGAAATAAGGCTTCCAAATTCCGAAGGGGGAGAAGACTCCATTAATGTAAAAGAGGCTATGGGCCCTGATGGAATTAGGGTTATACAGGGTGAAGCTAATCGGCAAGTGGCGCAGCAGGAGGCTGAATTGCTTGACTCCCTTGAAGCGCCTTTAAGGGATCAGGTTTCAAATCAAAATAATTTAGCTGGAATGATTTCAGACGTTAGTATTCCTATAGACGAAAAGATAGTAACATTAAATAAAATGGATCTAGAGGGCTCAATAAGATCTGACTATGCGGCGGAAGCAAGAAGGCTTCTTAACTCACAAAGATCGCCGGCATCAAAAGCAAAAAGCATACCAGACTTGGAGAAGTTTCAGGCGTTTGCGGACCTAGCTGATGACAGGAAGGCTTTATCCTTAAAGCTAGGCGGAGATATTGATGGTGTTAACAAGGTTACGCTGAACAATAAGCGGTTAGGTGACTACCAAGACTATCAGGTTAAAGTAATGAAGTCCCTTAACCAGGGCAAGATTACAGAGGGGGAGGCTAAAACACTAACATCAGGAATGTCAGGCGCAATTGACGAGGCGATCCAAGAGAAGAGAACAACGGGGCAGGGATTCTCTGTTTTTCCGGGAATCCAAGATGTTACCGGAGCTGGTCTAAATAAGGTAGATAGCTATCTAGAAAACACAGGAAGATCCGGAGACGTTTCCTCGCGGAAAAAGCTTCTACTTGCCTTTAATGAGAACCTTGGTGCCTTTGACGATAGGGGAAACTATGTTCCCACTGGAGAGTATGAGTCTACTGGATCTACATCTCAGGACGAGAAGGTTGTCTCTCATGCCATGAGGCTGGCCATACAAAAAATAAATAATGATAATTTTGTTGGAATCATTGATGACCAAGATCCCCCAAATCAAGTTATTAGAAAGCCACTTGCGCCGGATGTTGATAAGCAGTTTTCTACTATAGACGAAATGGAAGCGGCGGATCTTCCGGTTGGAACCATTGTGTCGGTAGGTGGAGTAGTAGGGAGGGTTGAATAGTGCCCTTTGCTCCCTTAGAACAGCAACCAGAAAAAAGGCGATTTGTTCCGTTGGATTCAAGGCCTCGCTATAATTACCTCGAGCCAGAAGATGGCTCCGAAAAAGAAAACATACTATTTGAGTCAACGGGAGAGACGGTGTCGGCCCCAATTGGAGCGGGAAGAGTCTTGTCGTCACTTGAGGCTGATGACTTGTTCGAGTCCTTTAAGGGGGACGCATCTGTTGGCGAGGAGACCTCTGCTGTTTTTGAAAAGCAGGCGGCTTATGTGGCTTTGGTTGCAAACGCTTATGGCCTTGTGGCCGATTCAGAAATAAATGATTTTGTGGCCGACAGAAGCAGGGCGCTAGCTTCAGCGCAGGCAAGGCAGCCTAAGTACATGAAGGAGTTTAATAGGCAGTTTGAAGAGTCGGAGGGTTTTTTTGAAACAGCCGGCGTTTTCCTTAGTAATCCCAGGGCAATAGGAAGGACCGCGATTACTAATTCGCCAAACTCTATCTTGCCATTGATAACTACGTGGATGGGAGCAACCGCTGGTGCCGCCGCAGGCGCCAAAACGGGGGCTGTTGTCGGGGGGATAGGCGGAAACCTTACTGGAGTTGGGGCGGTTCTTCCTGAAGAGGTGGTAACTATTCCCGCTGGAGCGTTAGTTGGAGGGGCTATCGGAACAATAGCTGGTGGAGCGGCTGGCGCAGTACCTGGCGGCGCTATAGTGGAAATAGGAGCTGAAATAGACTCTATGCTGCAAGAGCAAGGAGTTGATATCACTGACCCAGTTTCCGTTTTAATTGCGCTTGAGAACGACGCGCTAATGGAAGACATAAAAGAAAAGGCGGAAAGGAAGGGAATAACTACCGCATCCGTTGATGGGTTGGTCCAAATTTTCGGGGGAAGGTTTCTTAAGGGCGCGAAGCAAAGGGGGGCCGGAGCCGCTGAAAAGGCCGTAGCAGGAACAAAAGACATAGCCGTTCAGTCTATTGGAGAGGGCGCTGGAGAAGCGGCAGGGCAGTTTGCTAAGGACGGGGAGGTGAGCTTGAAAGAGGCGGCCTTAGAGGCGGTTACCGGCCTTGCTCAATCTGTTGGTCAAACGGGGATAGGTGCGACCGCCGGTCAGGTAGGTGCAGTAAAAAGAAAGGCTGGGAAGGTAATATCCGACCGAAAAGAAAAAAAAGCCGAAGAGGAAAAGGTTGTTGCAAGGGAGGTCGAGACCGCTGAAACTCAGCTTGAGGATTCCGAGCAAGCACAAAAGGAAATTGTTCAAGAAAACATTAAAGAGGTCGATGCCGCAATAAAAGAGTCAGGCGTGTCTGCTGAATCAATAGACCAAGAGGATAAGTCTATATTGGCAAGCGCAATTGAGGACATAAAGGCGGAGGTTCCTGGGGCCGAAGCAAACTTGAGCTCTCAGGTCGAAAGGATTAAGAAGAGCAAAGATAATGCTGACGCGCTACGGGTGGTTAAAGCAGCATTCAAGAGCGGGGTAAAGCTTGCTAGAGAAGACGTCGCGGCCGCGCAAACGGCTGTAATCTCTTCGCTAGAGAAGGCTGGACTTGAGGGAAAGGATAGGGCTAAATTTATAAGATCCATTAAA
>Ga0222717_10001033_pt1 | contig 23348 bp, 24 predicted proteins | sample C33_18DmetaG_FD_165053 | JGI IMG/M metagenome (GOLD analysis project Ga0222717, IMG submission 165053) | Estuarine water microbial communities from San Francisco Bay, California, United States - C33_18D | ecosystem: Environmental > Aquatic > Marine > Unclassified | place: USA: California... | reverse complement strand
GTATCTGTTAGAAGTCTCTATACATTTTAAATCTGGCAAGATTTGGAATGTTGATCTAACAGATACTCAAAATCAAGATGCCAAAGAATCATTACATACTCTTTTTGAAGAATATGAAAATGACATTGATCATCTTGATTTTAAATTAGACACAAATCAAATAAAGACCGATATTACTAAAAGAACTGCCTCCTTTATGAAAAAGAAAAAGTAATCTATATATTTGACTAAATATATAAAATACTTAAGGAGATTACGATATGGCACTTCGATTTCGCAGAGGGCTAGATATTGAAAGGCAGGCAGTTGTTTTTGTCGAAGGCGAACCTACCTATACTACAGACAACAAAGAATTTTTTATTGGCGATGGTGTAACACCTGGCGGTATCCAAATTGGTGGGATAAATGATCTTATCGATGATATCACTCCGCGATTAGGCGGCAATTTAGACCTGAACAATAATAATATTATTGGCTCAGGTGACATTGAAATTACTGGTAACTTAAAAATTACCGGCACAATTGATGTTGGTAAAATTGAAGCTGACTACACTGGATCATTGTTTGGCGATGACAGCACACTTATTGTGGATGCTATCAATCATCGTGTCTACGCTGATGTACTAGCAATGGACGGCGAGGTAATTGTTGATGCTACATCAAAAGAAGTAAATTTAAAATATACTAGTTTAGATTCACTAAGTGATGTAGAGTATACAAATCCTAGTGCAGGTGCTATATTAACATGGAACGGAACTGCTTTCTCTCTTGGTGCATTAGGTCAAATAGATGCAAATGGGCCACTAGAAAAACAGTTATTACAATATGACATGTCAATAGGCTGGGTAGCAAGCGATACTATTCAGATGGCAGATTCATCAGTATTATTAGATACAAGAACTGGAACAATTTTCTTAGATAATACACCATTAGATAGTCACGGCAATGTACTAAACCTTAATTTACAAATTGATGATGTACTAGCATGGGACGGAATTAGCTGGGTTAATAAGCAGCTCACAATTGAGAACGCTGACATCTCGCTTGAGTCGTTAGACGATACGGTGATAAACAGTTTATCACCCGGTGACGTGTTAGAATGGAATGGTACTTTTTGGACCAACACGGCACAAAACAATGCTGACATCTCGCTTGAGTCGTTAGACGATACAGTGATAGACAGTTTATCACTCGGTGACGTGCTAGAATGGAATGGTACTTTTTGGACCAACACGGCACAAAACAATGCTAATATCACCTTCTTAGATGATTTAGATGATGTAATACTTAATAGTGTCCAACTTGGTGATGTCCTTACATTTAATGGCGCAAACTGGGCTAGCTCTACTTTGCCAACTTCACCTCTAGACGAATTAGATGACGTTATCATCAGTGATCCCCTATTAGGGGATGTGTTAAAATGGGATGGCACTGCTTGGCATAATGTTGCCGATTTAAGTTTGTCTCTTAATGACCTACTTGATGTTAATATTCCGTCTGTAAATATTGGTGATGTATTACAGTTTGACGGAACGACTTTCAGTCCTGTAGAATTTAAACTACCTTCTATAGAGGATATCTTCATAGATACTCTAGAAGTTGGAGACATGTTACAATACGACGGTATTAATTGGCGGAACGTAGCATACGACCCTCCATCAGAACTTGCAACAATGTCAGATACCTATATTGATGATCCACAGGCAAACCAAATATTAACATATGATGGTTCAGGATGGGTTAATAAAAATTTAATTCCTAAAGGTGATCATTTTGCTGCTGATGGTACAGTATTAATCGACGGTACTGCTCAATCTTTATATGTTCAAAGCGTAGATGTTAAAGCAGCAGGTATTAGATTTAAAAATGTAAATGATAATCAATCTACACTTATTTTAAATGTTGGTAAAGCAAAAGCAGGAGTATACGGTTCTCAGAGAGAAAATACATCTGTAGATTTAACCACAGACGACTCCCCTAATGTTTTTTACATGTCAGGCTACCATGATAGCACTGGAGAAAAAATTGCCGGTGTAATTACTGGTACAAATAGGAAATTTCACTTTGGACATCATGTAAATGCTATTCCAGCAAACTCCAATAGTTTTGCTATTGATGCTAGTAAACTCGTCACAATATTTTCGTCTGCAACAGATATTAAATTTGGTGTTGGCACAGATACTCCAGCAGAATCATTAGATGTAACTGGAAATGCAATGGTGTCAGGATTTATGCAGTTTGGTTCCATGACAGCCGTAGAAAGAGATGCTTTAACAGCAACAAATGGAATGGTTATTTATAATAGCGATGCCGATAAATTCCAAGGCTACGCTGGCGGAGCATGGGTAGATTTACATTAATTTATATTTTCGTAATTTATAATCTGCACTAGAAACACAGGATTTAGTTGTACAAATTGTTAATTTGTTAAACAACTTAAATCCTGTTTCTATATGCCCCAACGGTTCATTATGGATAGTACGCTAGGTTAGATAGATTTATACTGATGATATGTTTAATTTGTAAGAATAATCATTGCAGGTAAATCTATATGCCTTGTAATTAAAGACATTTTTACTGTTACTATTTTTATAGTATAACTTTACCTGTTTATTATAATTTATAGCTTTAGGAACTTTGTTTTCCATATAAATTTTTCTCCAATCACAATCTGAAATTAATCTATCAAAATATCCGTGTTGAAATCCTCCGACTGGTCTGCAATTGAAATCCATGTTATAAATATTACCTTTTTTGTCAATAACAAATTGCCAAAATACAAGCCGATTAGTAATCTCTAAATAGCTACTTAACGCCTTTACATAAGATTTTAAATCAAAATCAAAACAAGGTGTTATACTGTACTCAGGATAAAAACCTCCATTATACACATCTTTTGTATAATTTAAGATATACCAATTCCTCTTTTTATCTATGTAAATATAAACAGCGATTGTACAATCAATATTGAGAAATTTCTGTGTAAAATAATTTTTGTTAGATAAAGAAGATACTTCGTTGTGATTGCAAATAAAAAAACCAGTGCCGCCACTAAACCCAGTATCTAATTTTACTATGACTTTTTCCCCATCAGTAGGTATTGTAGGAATATCTAATCTTTTACATACACGATCTTGTACTGATTTATATGAACAAAAATTCAAATCATCAAATGTTAAAATACCGCAATTGTAATAATCTACTAACTTTTTTTCTAGATTTAACCATTTATATTGATCTCTAAAATTAATTATTTTAGTTACATCAGGATGTTTTTTTATATAATATTCTAAATTAAAAAAATTATCGTATCCAATATATTTAATATTTTTAATTTTGTTAGACATGTTGACATTATCTAACACAGCATCGTATACAATAAACGGCATCCGTTTTTTAATCAAATAATCTACAATTGATTCATATTTTTCTCTACCACCAATAATTATTATCATCTAATTTTCCATTTTGGAATTTTAGAATCAGCAGACGATACGCATGAAGGCGTAGTACATAATGTTGGTTTAGAAAATAATTTGAATCCGGTTTTAATATTTCCTAATGGTTCATCATGGCATGAATAACTTCGTTTTATATTGCCATCGGGCTCTCTAATAATAATTCCTTGATACCCCGAGTTACACATCCATCCTTCAAATTTATTAAAATTAAAAGCATTAAATCGTTCTGCTTGATCCATATACCATTTTTTACCAGTTGAGTCTGTAAACTCAACTTGAAATGACGCAGGCACTGTTTCATTTTCAAACTCTGTTTTCTGCAATTCAGTTTTTGCTTTAGGCCTACTTGCCCATTGTCGTTTTGTTTCAGTATAAAACCGCTGTGGCATACCATTATATAATTTGTGTAATTGCTCTTCTGTATAGCCATCTACAACGCGAGATGCTGTTGGGTCTGATTGTGGCTTTAGAGTAACATTGATACCACGCTCGTGAAGGTATAGCGCATTCTCCCAATCACGTTCAAACCAGTCCGGTACCATTACCATATTAACTGTTACCTGTACATCATAGGACTGACAGTACTCTAGCTTCGTCGCAAAGGCGTCTAAATCCTCCGCTGTAGCTACATGCTCGGTATGAAGGGATGCTGTTATGCTCGCACGATGAAACGGCTTAGCGTAGCTAACATAGGTTTCAAACCATGACAATGGGCGAGAGCAATTACTTGTCATATGAATTGATGTGTAATTTGTATTCTTAACGTCATCGGCCAAGTATTTAAGTATATCTAAATAGCCAGGGTGAAATGTGGGCTCACCGCCTGATAAAGAGAAATGGAAAGAATTGAATCCATTATTTCGTGCTTGACGTTTTATCTCATCTATTGTTTTTAAACATAATTCTGTAGGACGATGATCTTTCTTTGTGGTATGAGCATATGGCCAGCAATATGAACACTTGTAATTGCAGTATCTGCCTAACAACCAAGATACAGTAAATAAATCTCTGTATAGTAGTGTTCTTTGTCCAAAACTTACTATGTCATTAAACGGTATTTTTGTAAAGTCGTATTTACTCCATTTCAAATCGTTATTCATTTTCCTTTATAATTATATTTTCAAATTTTATTCCTTCACAGTAAATACTGAAAGACCTATTTTTTTATTAACACCTTGTATAGTGAAATCTGAGCTACAATGCAATTGTAAGCTATCAAAACACAAAATATTCCCAATCTTCCAATCTAATACTGTATGTATAGAAAGCCCTTCTAACCATTCCTTGTTGCAATGGTTCAAATAGTTTTTTTGAATATTTTTATCTATCCCTTTATTATTTGTATACGAAAGATATTTATAGTTTGTTATCGATTTATTATAAAAAACTTCACGCTCACTTGTATCGCCGTTAAAAAACTTAGCTGGTCCGTGATAAAAATACTGATCAAATAATATTAGCTTGATATCGTCAGGGAATCCAAAAATTCTTAACGGAATTGTAAATGCTTTGTACGGGTTGCTATCTTCAGAGACATCATCATTATGAATTACATGCGGGACTTCTGTTTCAAAAAAATGAGCATTTCTAACTTTGAACTCACCTATGTTTTCTTTTAAAATATTTTGTAAACTATAAAAAAAGAAATTATCTTCAGGAGGTATTGTAAGTACTTGCGGTCCAGTATTTTTTTGTACTATTTTATTTTTATTTTCTGCATAATATTGTAGGAATAACTCAACATCTACAGCGTTTTCTATTACAAATGGAGGAGATTCGTGCTGCTTAATTTTATCAATTTCTTCCTTTGATCTAAACATTCTTCCTTTGATCTAAACATTATAATCACTTATCACAAATACTCATTAATTTAATAACATTTTCCCATGTTTTTGGTATATTCATAATAACATGAATACAGTTATCAGACCAAGAATGTGTTCTATGTGTTTTCCTTGTGTCACAATAATAAAACCGCCTGTGTTGAGTGGGTAACATCCTTCCTTCCATTTCCCATTCAAAATTATCTAAGATATCTTGTGGAGACAATAAACCAACAATTCTAAATGTTTTTCTATTTAATAAGGGTGTATCTTTATGCGGAGGAAAAAATCCACCAGAATGAACATTTACTAAATAACACCTACCTACTGGAGAAAAGTAATCAAATATTTTATGAATACCAGTTAATGTCTTGTATGTTGATGTTGGTTCATTCCATAAAGATTCACAAGGTGAGAAACCTAGCTTCTTTGTAACTTCTGGCATACTTAGTCCATCTTCTTCAGTAATACCTGGATAGTTAAACAAAGCTATACCTGTTCTATTATTCATTATACCTTCTCTACGTAGATATGGTTTCCATTTTTCTTTAGGTATAGCAAAAAGTTCATCTACTATTTTTCCCTCTGCCTTAATGCTTAAAGGTTCCCAAATATCTAGTGCCTGGAGTTGTAACTCACATTTTATGTCTTCTGCTGTAGGTTCAACTGACATTGAATCATTACAAAAACTTTCATAATATTCATTTTCACCAGTTGTTTGTGGCATTAAATTTAATGGGTTACCATCTACATCATACTTTGTTAAATCCATACTTTCCTTCTATTCTATCAAAAGATTTCATTTATATATTTTGTCTGGGATTATTATACCATTTTTATCTTTAATTGCACAGATTGAATCTGCAACTGTTGCGTTTAAATGTAACCGTTTAACTTTTCCTGCGTTCACAAATAAATGATTTTCTGAAGTATCAACTATATAAACTTTATTAAGTTCTAAATGAAATCCTGCATCGTGATCAGGAAAATAAAAATAATTATGAGGATCTGTTATTAAAGGTATATGTAGAGTCTTTGACAAATCACTATGAACAGGATATGATGTTAAAGGAGTTTTCCATAATACTCTGCAACGAGTCAAATTGTATGTGGCAATTATTTCTTCAATGACAGTGTTATTAAAATATTCATTTAATACATTAAAGTCAGTTGCACAAGTATCTAACTTATTTGGTTCTACGTTATAAAAGCTACTATAAATAGAAAGGTCGCCAATACCATCAACCCATCGCCAAGGATTTGGTACGCCTGCACGATGCTGAAAACATACTCCTCCAAATTTTGCTGTTAAATCAAAATCGTATAAATCATCAACTAATGATAATATCGCAGATGAATCAGCTTCTCCAACTTCTACTACTAATTCATCTTTAGACGCTTCTATTTTATTTTTCATCATAAATTTTCTCTATATATTCTACTGCTTCAAATCTTGTGCAACAGGCCTGACAATCATTACAATGACGTGCAAAATCACTACCAGTAACACTTAATTTCCAATTATCGCAAGTTCGTGTTAAAGGAAATAAATTATTATATAAATTTAACTGCCTATAAACATCTACAGTAAATCTTTTATCAGTATTTCTTAAAGGTCGATACTGACTAACATTATTCCAAGTAGCATACAATTCTCCTTCTGTTGTAGGACACAATTCTTCTTGCCACGGGTTTAATATATTACCGTCGTCGTCTAATTTGCTATCAAATCCGCACATAACATCTTCCCATTTTTCTAGAACTGGAGATCTAGGATTTGAATTCATTCCATTTACTAATATATCTATATCTTTACTATACACATCTAGCATATTTAAACAACTTTGTTTTAAATTACTCTTTGATCCTTCAAAATAAACTATATCAAACGGTTGTTTATCAAACTGCTTCGCAATATAATTATTTAAATTATAGATACCTTCTTTTAAATAAGTGTGTCTAGGATCTAATATAACATAAAGTTTAATGTTTAGATGATAAAACCCTTTATATGTCAACCACAATAACAATGACGATTCCATACCACCACCAAACTGAAACCCAATCCTGTCATTAGAATAGTTGTCTAAATCATATGTAAAAAATTGACTATCATACGTGCTTGTAAAGATCATTTACTACCCATTTAAATTGTCTTATCATTTGATTATTTAAAATGTCTTCTATAGGATTTAATAAGATTTTCCTTGTTAAATTTAAAATAAGTCTATTACGTTCATGTGTATAAAATATAAAAAATTTAGCATTATTCTTAAACATAAATTTTACAAATAACCTCATTGATTGCTCCATGCCCTTATATAAATAAAAACTAAATTTTTGGGTAACAACCGTTGTTGCTAACTTCCATGTAAGATCATCTTTATATTTTTTAACAATAAAAAATAAAACATTTTTTTCTTTCTGTAAATCACAAAAAGAAATAAGGAAAACCCTATCATTATCTTTTACTTCATTAATCCAATAATTCTGTTCCTCTAACGACATAAATTGTAAATTATTAAAAGAATTAGCTGCTTGCAAATATTCTTTTAATAAATCATCTGATACTATCTTATGATTACAAAGAGATACTATCACCTTATTTTTTTTCCTAATGCAGATTTTGGTATAGTTTCTATACGAATATACTTACTAGGAATACAATACTTAGGTAAAATTTCTTTTAATCTTTTATTACAATTTACTATATCAATATCTCCAACATAACTAGCAATTAAAAATTCTATACCGTGTTTTATCTCAACACTAACAATGCAATCTTCCACTCCATTCTCTTCTTCTATTTTTGACTCAATATAAGATAAACTAACTTGATAGCCGTTTACTTTTATCAAATCATTAATTCTAGAATTAAATTGTATTTTACCATCGTCTCTCATATAGAATAAATCGCCAGTATGATACCAACCATTATCGTCTAATTTAAAATCATTGATATTAGAACAAAGTGTATTTCCTTTTACACACAACTCATTATTAATAAGAGAAGTTTGGATATTTTCATTATTAACTAAATTTAAATAAGTTGCTTCAATATAATTTTGTGTAATATTATGTAAAGTTGGCACACCTGACTCAGTTTGCCCATATATATGAATAAAGTTTTTTATGTTATTATCAAACATAAATTTACTGTGCATTTCAGTTACACGAGTTGATCCACAGATTAAATATTGGTATTTAGATCCATCTATTTTTAAATTTCGTGCTTGCATTATATTAATAATAGGCGGAACAATTACCACATAATCTGCCTCATTTTGAATTTCGTTAACAAAATTTGTAAAATTACCAGTTGTCCACGTACAATCGAACTCTATAACAGCAGGCATAAACATATGCCAAAAGGCACTTGTCATTGCTGGAACAAACGTTAATAAACTAGACCTAGAACTTAGTTTAAAAAAATCTTTTACAATATGCGGAGTTATTTCATAATATTTCCTTGGATGAATGATAAACTTAGGAACGCCAGTTGTACCACTTGAGGTGAGAATTATAGAATCATCAACTTCAATATTTTCTAACTGTTTATCAAATTGATTTGTATAAAAAGGTATATCTGTTGGTTGCACAAATATTACACCGCCAACTTCTTTCCAAGCTAGAAAACAAGCTATATTCTCTACAGAATGATTTGAAAATAATTTAATTACTTTGTCATTCTTAAATTGTTTTTTATACCTATTTACAAGATCATTTAATTGTAGCTCTTTGTTATTTTGGTAAATTTTCATACAGTAGACGTTTCAACTTTACCCCAGCTATAAATATTCCAAACTCGTTCATGTATATAATGAACTCCTAAAAACATAGCATTAGATACTAATGAGTAGGCAAAACTTTGTTCAGAGCTTACTCCAACAAACATTCCAATCACCCATACCGCAACAACCGATAATAATCTCCAAGAAATTGTTTTGCCTGCTGTTCTTGCATGTTTATCATAGTAACCATCTTTCCATATGTTAAATCTATCCCAAATTTTTTCGTGAATAAAGTATAGAACTAAACCAATAGTCCAGCCAGCAATTGATAACTTAATAATTGCATCTAAGGGCATTGCAAAAATAAAACCTGTTACAAAAAAAGAAACCATTACCCAAAATCTGTAAGAAATAGTACGAGCAAGAGTTCTTTTATTATTTTCTTTAATTTCCATATTTTTCCTATTAAATGTGTAGTTTCTTTGCACATTTATTAACTATTAAATGTGTAGTTTATTTATATTAGTGTCTATAAGGTCTCTTATAGTTTTGAATGGTTGTGTAAAGCTAATCTGCATATTTACTCTGCGTTTATTAGAAGAATTTACAGTTCTATGTGTCCTTTGCACATTTATTAAAGCACATTGGTCGTTGCTGTAAACGCATTCGTATATACTTCCGTCTTCTTTGAAATAAGTAGGAGAACAATTTTGAATTGGGAACACTAAGCTACATTGCCGTAAAACTTCATTCACAGGATAATCATCTATATGATATTTTCCTTCAATATGCGGTTCTTGATATGCAATACTCACTTTATATAAAATATCTTTGATATAATTTACTTTTAAATTATCAACTACTTTTGAAGCTAAAATTCTATCTAAGATGGAATGATTATTCCCACTTCCGTCATTCCAAGCATTTATACTATATGCTTCATCTAATAAACTATGTAAAAACTTAGATTCAAAAAACATATTTGCATCATATAATTTATACAAATCTTTCATATAAAAATTTCCTCAATAAAAGGAAGATAATATTTTAAATCTTCTTTATAATGTTTTCTTAATACATTAATATAATTACATAATCTTTTATTGCCTTTGGCATTAAAATTATACGGTAAATCCGTTGTAAACTTGTTAATTACCTCCAAATTACTTTCAGTAAACACATATTTTTTGACATAAGCCGGAGGCAATGAGTTATACTGCAAATACGTTGGAAATGTTAAAATATGAGGTGTGAATGTATCATCACTAAAAAAATTATACAGCTCACTAATAGAATTTATATTAAGAGCAGAGATAGTTGGACAAATACTTAGTTGTAAATTCATTTCCTTTAAATTGTAATAATTTTGTAATATTTGATTCCAATCACTGCCTAATCTTATAAAATCATTTAATTTTTCTACAGCATCAATACTTAAATTAATTTTAACAGATTTAAACTTTTTCCAAATGTTATTATACAATACATCAACCTTTGTACCATTTGTATTAATATCTATTGCAACATTTGACAGTTCAACCCTACTATCTAACTCATTAATAAGTTGTAATAAAACTGGAGATGTTAACGGTTCGCCTCCAGTAATTGTTATTCTTTTAAGATATTGTAAATTACTATTTTTTATTTGTGATATGTCAAAAGTTTTTACAATTTTATTATCATCAAAAAAATCTTCTAACTCGTTGTCTTCTCTTATAACATTTTGCCATGTTGTGCTTAACTTTGGCGTACACATTAAACAAGATATATTACAATAGTTTGAAATAGCAAATTGTAATGATTCAATTTGTTCTTTGCTAGAAAAAATTCTATTAGCCTTTTGTCTTTCGGAAAAACCTCCACCTTCTTCTGTACTTTTACACCTATGACATTCGTCTACCCAATAATCATTTTCATTACTGTCTAGTAATTTATTATATAATGGAGAATTATAATAATCATTTATAGTTTTAGTCAGCTTGTTTGAATTAGCATCAAATACACAACACGGCACAATATTATTAGACATATTAAAAAATATCTGATTTTTAATCATATTACATGCTGGCATCTATAATCTCAGCTAATTCTGGAAACAAGATAAAATAATCTATATCTTTTTTCTTACCTTGTTCGATAAAAAAGTTATTTGCTTTTTCTAAAATTTGTTCTGTTCTTTTTGTACCAATTGATTTATGTATATTATACCAAAAATCTTTTATATCACTTATACGTTTATCTTGTATAGTATCTAGATAACCAATCAATTCATCTATATATAATTTATATCTTTTTGGAAGAATAGCTGAATCCATATATACTGGATTAGTACAAATATTATGAGTGATCCAAAAATTCTGTGTATTTAACAAATCATATGTCATAGCCCAATCAATCCAATATCTATAAAAGTTTTTAATACCATATATACTAAAAATATTTACAGTTTGATTAATTGATATATGAACTAACTTACTATCTGCAATAATGTTAATATTATTTAAAAAAACATCATAATTTAAACCAGTTCTAATATTTTCTGCCCGTTCTCCTAACGCATCTAAACTTGCTTTTATTTCAAACTTAATGCTTGGATAATGTTTGACTAAATTAATATATTCTTGAACAAATTTTCCTGAAACATTTAAATTTGTCACAACAGATATTATAAGTTGTGTTTTACTATCTTTAAAAGTTTCAACTAGGCTAGAAACAAGATGTTCAGTATCTTTCCATAAAAACATTGGCTCACCGCCTAAAATGTTTACTGTAAAAGATTTAGAAACATCTATAACATATCTTTTAATAAAATCTATTAATGAAAATAAAGCAGCATCATTCCATTCTTTATCTACTATATAATTTCTCTCACCATTTAATGCTTTCCATGTGCTACTATAAGAACTATCACAATACATGCAAGCCATGTTACAAATAGGAGATAAAATAAAATCACACCATTTAACATCTTGGTTTTTTAATTCTAATGTTGTGAACTCTTCAGCATCCCAGCTTTTATTTTTCCAAACATTTACGCTATCGCGATAAGAAAAATTACAACCAAGACAATGCTTAGACATACTATTAGATTTCATTGCAATAAATTCTTTATGAAAAATTTCAGTTAAAAAAATATCGCCTTTAGCTTGCTTTAAATCAGCAGCGGTATAACTAATCCTTTTTTGCCTTACACATCTACCTATTTCTTTTTTTGACTGATTAATTACTATGGTATTAGCCATAGAACTGCACAAATGCTCAGGATTTAAAACTATCATTTTCAATCCATAGTTTATAACTGTCTCCGCCTTTTTGTTGTCCATTTATATCGCATTTATTACATGCCAATACATTACATCTATTGCCTTGATGAAGTTGCTGTCTAATTTGAAGAAATTTATTTGACATCCAAATGTTGTAAAAATTATCTAATAAAATATTGCCTAAATTATGTTTCCTTTGCCAATCATTACAACATAACCTTACGGTGCCGTCAAAATCTATAAATGCTTTATAAAAAGGATAAAAACAAACTCTATTACTTGTTTCAACATTATACATGAGGCCTCCGCGATTAGTAAAATTATATTTTTTATATGTATCGCCAGTGTCAGTGTATTCTCTAATAGACCATGCAACTTTACAATCTGCTAAAAATTCTTGAACTCTATTTACTTGCTCTTTTCCATCATAACAAGAAACAATTATATTTTTTAGACCAGAATTAATTATATGTGAATACAATTCATGATTAGATAAAAGTTTGTCACCATTTGTTATTAGTTGTGTATCAAAAATTGAACAGATTCTTATAATATCAACAATATCAGGATTTAACAAAGGTTCGCCAAAACCTGTGATATGTATTCTACCATTAAACTTATGATAGGTTAAATCTTTTATCAATTTTTCAACTGTAGATATTTCTATATGTAAATTACGATTTGGAAATACGGTTGGCAGACTTCTTGGACAAAAAGAACAAGTTCTATTACATAATTCTGTTGGATTTATTTCTACTATTTTTAATCCTAGAAAACTCATCTTCTACCAATTAAAAAAATCACTATATCTTTACCTTTATAATGTGACGGTAAAAGTTTTAATCTTTTTTCTAAATGTTTTCTAAATTTTGGTTTAATAGTTTCATAATAATTATCATCATCAACATCATTAACTGAGAATCTAAATTGCGGAACTAAACTCCCTGCAAACGGATAAATTTCAATATGTAAATTATTAGAATTATTTACATACTGTAAAGGATCTAATTCATGCATATTTTTTATAAACAAAGGATAATATTCTCTTGCTGTAAAGTAAATTGCTTCTATTTCTTCAATATTTAAAAAATCATATATTAACATTCGTTTATAACCCGGATGGGTAATAAAATGCTGAAATTCTATATTATTGCCGTGTACAAAATTAGGAAATACTGTAATTGGATGTAAAAATTTATTTTCTAATAAAACTTGGTCTGTTAAAAAAATCAATCGCAGTAATTCGTCATCAATTTGCGATGTTTTTATCATTTCTTGAAGTTTTATTTCAAAAAAATCTTTATAATTTGGATTAGAATCAACTATATCTTTTAATGCAATGCTTCCAATGAAACATTTTTCATAAGTTCTCCAACCATTTTTAATTGCTTGCTCAACTATTGACGTAGGTAAGAAATCTAAAGTAAAACTAAGCATGTTCTATTATATCTTTAATTAAACTGTAATGCTCCCAATCTTTTATTTTTGGTACTTTTAAATCTGTATTATCAGTACATCGCCATTTGCTGCATCGTATAGGCTCTGTTGGCAAATCAATATTATCTATATCATACATATTACCTCTTTTACCTCCTAAATGACAGTTGCCAATATATACATCTCCAGTTGACGCTATTTTACAATGTTTTATACCTGCCCAGCACAACCATCCTTCAAAATTATTTTCTTTATTATAATTTAACTCGTTATAATGGAAATTCTTGTCAATGTATTCATTATTTTCATAAAACCATAACTTTAATTTTTTATCATTATCAGTATTCTTATATATAGATTCTATCTGTTTTATTTCTTCTGCCTTGTAATAAACTTTTTCATTTTCTTCTATTTTCTCAACTTTATGGCTATCAGTAATTTGATTAGGATCGTTGTTATCTTTAAATCCAAATTTGTTTACAGGTTGCATATTCTTTCCCTTATCGGCAGCAGGACGTCTAATATATCTATGTTCTATATTAGTAATGCCAGCTTTACGATATGCTGCTTCCATTTTTTCAATAATTGGTATATGTCCTGTCTCAACCATAAATCGTAGTATTAAAGTTTTCTTTGGCTTTGCATGTTTATTGAGATAAATTCTTTCTTTGTCTAATTCTATAAATTTATCAATATATTCGTCAATCCTATCATTTATAAATTCAAAATGAAAACTTTGTGTAATACCGTCAACATATAAAAACAATTCTTTGAAATATTCTAACGTTCTACTTCCATTTGTCGTAACACTTATATACTGACTTCCTTTGTTTTTAATATATTGGCACAATTCTAAAAAATTTGGATGTATTGTTGGCTCACCACCTGTTAAACTCCAAAGTACATTATCTTTTTCTTTTTCATAGATTATATCAACAAACTTTTTCATGTTTTCAATTGGGGCGTGAGGACTTGTATAATCGTGTAAATAATCTACACAATAACTACAAGCAAAATTACATCGTTTGCCTATATACCAATCTACTGAAAAAGCACCGGTGGGATTAAATCTATAATACGATGCTACTGATTCCATAAATATACTTATGTCACAAAATACACTATGCTCTATGTTTTGGAACCATCTAATGATAGATGGTACAGGACGAGTAAAGCCTTGTTGTCGTTTTGCAGACAAATTCTTTCACTCCCTTAATAATTCTACCTTGTCAGAAATATTTCATAATGAATATTTTGAAAACCTTAGAAATATGTCAAAAAATCAACAAACAATTGCAGGTTGTCAAAGATGTTATGAAGAAGAAAATAATAACAAGCCAAGTTTAAGAACAAGACTAAACAATCATAATGTTATTGGATTAGATAGCATAGATATTGATGATCCAAAAATTCAATACCTAGAATTAAGTTTGAGCAATGATTGCAACTTAATGTGTAGAATGTGCGACAGTAGGTATAGTTATAAATTATTCAACGAAGAAGTAAAATACAACGGCAAGCCTTTTTCAAAGACAGAACATACAAAAGCAAATATTAATTCTATCTATCCATTACTAAAAGATTGTAAGTTTATAAAATTTACAGGTGGAGAACCTTTAATAATACCAGATCATTGGAATATTATTGATTATACAATTACTAATGGTTATTCTAAAAATATTACACTAAATTATAGCACTAACTGCACTGTATATCCAAAAAAGAAAATTACAGATGCTTGGAATGAATTTAAAAATATTGAGCTAGCTATTTCTTTAGATTCTATTGACAAAAATGAAAATGAATATCAAAGACATCTATCAATACAAGAAGATGTTGTAAAGAATATACTAGCGTATAAAGATTTGCCAATTATAAAGTTAATTGCTAGACCAACTGTAACAATTTTTAATGTATACACCTTGCCTGAAACATTAACTTGGTTGCACGATAATGATATTGCCTTCAATCCAACTCATTGTTCATATCCTGCACATCTTTCTATTACAACACTTCCGCAAAGACAAAAAGATATAATTACCAAAAAATACAGAGACTTTACTTATAAAACAAATAAAATTAAAGATAATTGTAATTATATAATTCAATATATGAATAGCTTAGACGGATCACATCTCTTTGACACGTTTTTGAAGCATACTTCCTTCTTAGACAAAGAAAGAAATCAAAACTTTTTTAAAAGTTATCCATACTTAGAGCTTAGGCATTCTGTCTAAGCATAATTCTGAAATATTAACATCATATGGTTGTTCTAATAACCATTTAACAATGCCAGCTATATAATCACACTCTAATTTCTTAACTCCTGGCATTTTTTCATCTTGTCCTTGGGTATGAGTATTCCCCGGTGCTAGGTAAGTTGATTTTATCCATCTATCTGTATCATCACAAGCGATCATACTCAATTGTCTACAGAATGCTCGCAATGCTCTCTTTTCAATAGCATATGTTTGAGCATTTCCTTTAACAGGAGTATCTGCTGTTGACCCAAGCACTATTAGGTAACCTTTTATATTATTCTTTAGCCATCTACTTGAAATAGCTTCCGCTAACATCAATTGTCTAAACTTACCTAGCGAACTTACAAGAATTACTGTTGAATACTCTTGTGCTAGGTCTCCAATTTCATCTATAACACTTTGATTAGAAATATTATATCCAGTTTTTCTACTGCAATATGTTGCATTAGGATATAATTTATAAATTGACTCACATATACCATACGTTTTATCGCCTACAACTAGCATTAAATGTACCTCCCAAAACCCCAGTATCTTTCTTGGCAGAACCAACATTCTGTTTCACAATGCTTGCTAAAATCTTCTGTAAATACCTCACAACTCCTAGTTAAAGGAAACAATGTATCTAAAAGTCCAAATTGTTCATACAACTCACAAACTCCTTTTTTATCAATGTTAATGAGAGGTAAAAATATTTTATTATCATCTCTGATAGTATCTCTCATACTACCAGCATCTCTATCATCAGCTGGACCGGCATATCTCCATTTACTGTATATTTCATTTGGTGGATTTTTTGTAATACCTACAAAATGGCAAAATATTTCTCTATCTTTATATAAGCCTTTGACTAAACGTTCTTGCTCTGATATATATTCTTCAGGTGTTTGATTTATTGAAATATGATGCTCTCCAAAAATATCTCCAAATTCTTCTTTACAAAAATTAACTACCTTTTTAGCAAATATTTCTTGATATGCTTTGCCTTTATGGTTTACAGTAATTGGAATGATAATAGCCTCTGGTAATTCCTCTGCTACATATTTTGATACCATATACATAACAATAGCACTATCTGCTCCTCCTGAAATTTTGACTCCTATTCTTTTTTTAGTTGTGTCAATCACAATATCTTGCTGTGAGTTTTTAATAATCATAAATTTTCTCTTTTAATGTTATTTCCATATCCGCTACTAAATTCAAATTTGTCTCCACAAGTTCGTCCACAAGTAAAAAGCCTAGCAAACTTATTAGATTGATTATACCAAGAATTTTCTAAGTATTCTTTAAAAAAATCATGCTCTAATACTTGCCATCCATATTTCCTTAAATTATTAAAATCTGTTCCATACAAATCATATAAATGTTGAAAACTTTTTCTTTGTGTATTATCTTTATGAAAGTAAGGAGGAGCCCCTAGCCAAGTACAAGGCCACAAATTCATTTCTACATCAATAAATACTGCTTTCTGCTCCTGATATTTACAAGTGATAGGTGTAGTCAATACATACTTGGTAAAATCTTCAATAGATGATCTTACTTCTTGATTTTTGTTATTTTTTATATCAACAATTATATTACCTGCTTTAGATTCTACTTTTTTTACCTGTTGATCTGCAAATCTACTTGTATATTTTACTGTAAAATTTTTAAATCCTATATCATTTGCTAAATCTCTTGCTTCATTTATCTGATGATAATTGTGTTCAAATTCTATAAAATACCACCTAGCATTTCCTCCTGCATTAATAAACTCTGTAGCATTTTCAATAATCTTGGACCAAGATGAGTTTACTCTGTATAAATGATTAGTGTCTTCAAGTCCATCAATAGAAAAAATAACTGTAAGATTATCTTGTCCTTCTTTTGCTAAATCTCTCCACCATTCTTTAGAACGTAAACTTCCGTTCGTGCTAACTTTAATTTTTTTAACTTTAGTTAAACTATATGTAAAAGTTTCATTAAATGTAGGACTAGCAATACTATCTCCAAAGTTCCCACAATGAAATAATTCTATATCCTTGAACGGCTCTAAAATTATTTTGTAATCATCTAGTGTACAATCACTAATTGGCATATACGGATTTAATTTATTAATACTTCCATGAAATCGAGCACACTGAGGACAAGATAAATTACATCTGCTTGTATGATCTAGTTGAACTACTTTTATTTGATCGATGTCAAGATACATTTATATCCTGCCAATTAAATCCTCTAACTTTATTCATCATTTCTGTAAACTTTAGAAAATTATTTTTTTCAAGTGAACTTGGTTCTTTGTATTCCATTTCAATAGAGATTGGACTACGTTTTTTATATGTATAAAAATTTTCTCTTCCTACATGCATCAAATTACAATGTGAATCATTAGCTATAATTAAATTAAAGTTGCCCAACTCGTTACAGTATTTGTAAGTTTTGGCCAATGCGTAAAAATTATATGCTGTTAATGTAAATTGGTATGTGCAATTATACTTTTGTAGTTTTTTTATATTAGTTTGTATTGTATCCCACGAATAACCTCTAACCCATTCATATATTTTATTAGTACCATCAATACTAATAATTATGTTTATACTTTTAAAACTATCTAATAGTTCTAAAATGTTTTTGTTTACAATACTAGCATTGGTTACAATGCTAAGGTCTAAGCCTTTAAATAATTTGTCTAAAAAATATAAAGTTTTCTTGTTATAAAATGGTTCTCCACCTTTTATTATTACAGATTCAACTGTCTTATGCTTTTCTAATGTTGAAATTATTTCATCAATCTGCTGGTATGATATATCGTAATATTTTAATTGTTTGTTTTGAAAGACATCAAAGTACTCATCTTCATAATCCTTTACAATTGCGTTCCATGAGCTACTAAAATAATTACTACACATTGCACAATTTAGATTACAAGAATTTCCAAAAGAAATATCTAATCTTTTCATTACATTTGGATAAGCATTAGGAATTATATCGTGTGATCTTTTCTGTAGATTCCAATTACTTTTTGCACATCCAATGCAATTTGGACTTTGGCTTATATCTGTTTCATTATAGGTTCTAATTTCTTTAAAAAAATTATCTGTATAAAATTGATTAATGCTCGTAAAACTGTTGCTATTTTTATTAAGAATATTACAACAAGGACTTATTTTTCCTAAAGATGAAATATAAACGCCTGAATCTGCAAAATTACACTGCATGTTCTGTACCTTTAATTAAATTGTATAACTCAGGAATAAATTCTTCTATACTATGATTTCTAATCTTATCTAACTTTCTAGTTATTTCCCAAAACTTTGGTAAATTTTCTGATCTATCTTCGGCATACATAAATTCAACGTAAGAATTTAAAATACTATGTACTTCCTTTTTACTAGCATCTTTACGGTCTTTAGGCCAATCTTGTTTATCAATTAAATTACATAAAGACAATTTATATTTTTCATACTTGTCTTTTACAATATCTTTTACATGAAGAGGAAGCATTCTAATACTGTAGTGCCAAGGTCTGTGCAATGGATGCGGAGTTATTAATGGCCTATGATTATCATCATTTACTCTAGGTAATTTATTGAGTATAATCCATTCTATAAATTCAGGAAAATGTAATACATTAAAAATATTAACAGTAGCAGCAATCCAACATTTATAATTACCTTCTGCTTTACTAACTTCTTTTAAATTTTCATGTATTTGTGTAAAATTACTCGGCGGTCTCATATAATCATTTATTTTACCAAACCCATCTATACTTGCACCAATATTGATTTGTTTAAAATGTTTCCAAATGTTATATGCTCGTTCAGGTACATTAGTCAAATTAGTATTATATTCTACAATAATATCTTTAGCAACACCTTGATCAATACATTTTTGTAAAAAATCATAATGCTTGGTAATCATTAATGGCTCACCACCTACAATATACAACTTTTTAATTTCTGGAATACGTTCATCCATATTTTCCCAGAAGATATCTTTTTCAGGCCAGCTATAAACATCATCTTCTGGTACATACTTTCCTTTGTTATTTTTTATTAAAGTTACTTTACCATGTGTGTCTCGAAATGATGTGCCATATAATTTTACATGATCTTTATACCATGTGCTAGAATCTGTAGCTCCGCACATTCTACAAGATAAATTACATAAATTACCAAAACGTAAATCATAAAATGTACAATCTATAGAATCTACATCAATAGTTCCATCTGCATCTGTTTTGTTTAATAAGTCATCCCACGAAAAATATCCACGCCCTATCCAAATTTCATTTTCATATTCTATCCTAGCCCGCATATTGGCATTAACTTCATGTTCACAGCGTATGCATTCTGGATGCCATTCATTATTCATCATTGCTTTACGAATGTCTTTGCTGAGTTGACTATTTCTAGACTCCTGCATCCTTCCATCAGTGGCATTGTACACATTGCCGTTAGAATCACGTAACACACCTCTATCTGGTCCTTGATTTGCTTGGCAACAAATTCTAATATCACCGTTTGATCGTAAACTTTGGCTCATCCAAGGTATTGGGCATAACTTGCCATTCATTTTATAAACTCCAAATGTGGAAATACTTTCCAATAATCAACCTGCCTTAAATCATTTAACTTTAAAAAATATTCTTTCGCTTTATTAACGAGTATACTATCATTGCAAGTATCAGCAGATAACGCTTGTTTTAAACCTTCTAATGTTTTTCTTTCTCTGTTTTGATATGGACTTTTATTACACAACCAACTATTTTTCATAAACATATTAATCTTTTTAATTTCATTTTTTCTATATTCAAATGGTACTAACTCATGTCTTAACCATTCTTTACCTCTAACTGATGTAAATCCTAAATGGAATCTTTCGTTGTTAGAATTTTGACAAACTCCGTCTATATACTCTAACAAGGGCACTAGTCCTACACAATTTAATAGTTGAAGACACGTTTGTGTTACCATTTCCCAATTATCATTTAAATTGTTACTCATCTTTATGCTTCTTACAACATCATTCCAATTTGTATGATAACGTATTAATTCATCTTGCTCAAATCCTGCATCAATTGAAAATCTTAATAATCCTCCGCCGAAATGGTTAAGCAAATCAACTATTTCTTCTGATATTAATGTGCCATTAGTAGAGATATCAAGTTGTATATTTTTTGCATATTCTGTTTGAGCTATTTCCCACATAAAATCAATGCTATGTCTATCTGCAAATACTTCTCCGCCTCTGAATTCCATAAACAGAACATGTTTAAGATTTGCTAGTATTTGGTTTTTAAAAAACTCACTCTGACTTAAATATTCTTCGCCTGATCTACGAGCAATATCCAAACTGCCCTGCATTTGCCCTGTCATTTCTTTGTTCCATTTAGAGTACTCTTTATATATCATAGAACTAAGATTAGGAGAACACATAATACAACTTAGATTACATTTTGTGCTTAGACGTATTTCCCACCATTTAGGCATGCTATCTACATAACCATTCCTATCATAATATCCTTGCAACAACGATTCTACTTTATCATAAAACCTTTTATTTTTTCCTGTGCGTTTACTGCCAAATCCGCTATTCTCCATTCTAAAACAAAAATTACAATTTGGTATCTTTTCTCCATTGAGCATTTTCATACGAAAATCTTGCATAAATTTACCATTCCATAGATCTTCTATTTTATCTTTAGATAAATTGTATACATCTGTGTTTGAAGAATATGTATCATCATTAATTTCATCTAAAGTAAGATTTTTTGGTATACCAAAATCAATACCTTCTATAGAACAACACACTCTTGCATCGCCTTTACCTCTTGTATTAAGTTGTACAAAAGGCACAATACAAAAATTATTATTATCTATATTCATTAAATATCTTTTAATAACGGAAATATTTTTTTGTAATCTAAATTTCTTGTTTTATCTATTAAACTTAGATATTCTCGAGTTTCTGGTAATCTTTGACTCCAGTCTTCGGCGTTCATAAAACTAACTAGGCCTTTATATCTTTTTTTGCCATACTGCGCTGCATCAAAAGTATTTTTATCAATACCTTGCTCTAATACACCTGTAAATTTTTGCCAATTTTCATCTATCCATGGATAAAATTCTTGCTCATACTTATTTGTAATCTTCTCTTTTACATTAGCAGGTAAAACTTTTACATTTAACTGCGGCGGCCAATAGGCAAAGTGCATATTAATACCTCCTGCTCCAAATGGCCATAAATTAATTTTTTTAAATCCTTGATTTACTTTCCATTGGACTAATTCTGGTATATACCCAATATTTAGAGCCATAATAGTGGTAGCAGTAGTAATTTCTACAGAGTCTGCTGTATCATCTAACTGCCAAAATACATCTTCTTGATGTTCCCATTTAGATGGATAACGTATATAATCATTTTGTTCTCCATATGCATCTATTGAGTAATGAAACCTTACACGTTTAAACTCTGCCCATAAATCAAATAAATCATCACGCCATTCAACAGCATTTGAATTATATCTTAATTCTATGCCTTTAGCGTGTCCTTGTTTAATACATTCTTCTAATAAATCATAATGCTCATCTATTATTAAACTTTCTCCACCTGCAAAATAAAGTTGATACATATGTGGCACTTGTTCCATTAATTCTTTCCAAAACCTTGGATTATCTTTATGCCAATTATAACTTGCACCGTGGACTCGTCCTTTATTTTCCCATTGAGATGTTCCTTTTAGCTTTTCATTTTGTATTTGCGGAAATATTTCTTGCCATTCTTTAATCCAACCCGATGAATCATGCGGAGAACACATTACACAAGCTAACTGGCACTTTGAACCCATTCGTAAATCAATGTATCGTATTTTTGGTTCTATGCTGCCATCTTCTTGTGTTTCAGCTACCATTTTTTCTAAATCATATCGTGCTGCCCAATACTCTGTCTCCCAATTGCGTTTAGAACGATGCCCTGCATCCTCTTCTTTATAACATTTTAAGCACGAAGCCGGCTTTTCGCCCTGTATCATTGCTTTACGCACGTTTCTCATATATGATGAGTTCCAAGCGTCTGTTAAAGTTGTATGATTAAAGTTTGCTGGAATGCCATCATCATTTTTTACTACACCAACTTCACCACCGCCTATTTTTTTGGATGAGTCTGGATCTTGCACAGAACTTGCATTTGAGGTACAGCAGGTTCGCATCTTTCCATCGGGTCGTGAGGAGAGGTGTAGCCAGGGCAGGGCGCAAAAGGTTGGTGATATCATATCCATTCTTTTATTATATCTTTCATTTCATTATAGGTTTTAGAAAACGTTACGCTTAATAGAATACGCTCTGTGTCTGAGTTATTTACTAACCCATGAGGAACTTTAGTGTTAAAC
>Ga0222717_10001032_pt1:2500-23352 | contig 23352 bp, 20 predicted proteins | sample C33_18DmetaG_FD_165053 | JGI IMG/M metagenome (GOLD analysis project Ga0222717, IMG submission 165053) | Estuarine water microbial communities from San Francisco Bay, California, United States - C33_18D | ecosystem: Environmental > Aquatic > Marine > Unclassified | place: USA... | reverse complement strand
CTCTGTCTAAGTTCTTCAATATGTTCTGAAAACGGTAATTCTAAAATTACTGTTTCATTATTTGTAAAGTTAAAATCAGAGTTTGTTACCATAAAGTTAGTTTATAGATTTTTTATTTTTTATTCTATCTGGTAAGTAAAAATATGGTGTCTTATTTTTAACTCAAAATATCAATATAAAATTTAATATTGGTAAAAAATTCTCAGAACTTTTTACCAATATTAAATTTTATGATAAGTAATTTATACCTTCAAGACGTGCTGTCGCTTTTTTTAATTCAACCGAAGCATCAAGTCTTGCTTTACTTGTTTCAGCTTTTTCAATTGCTGATGTAGCTTTTTCTAACTCTTTAGTAGCTTCATTTAGTTCTACAGCAACAAGTTCTTCTACGTCATTTACTAGAACCGTAACACGGTTACGATCAATTTCTGCTAAACCACCACATAAAATGATTGGTGTCCATTTATCAGCTAATTTAATTCTAAGTAAACCTGTATCTAAAGCGGTGATTAAAGTCGCATGTCCATCTAATACACCAACTTGACCAGTCAAGCCAGGTAAAATAACTTCATCTGCTGTTGTAGAACAAATAACTCTATCGGGAGTTAGAACGCGAATGTTCATAACCATATATTAATTACTCCTTATTTTAGAGTTTCTGCTTTTGCAATTGCTTCGTCAAGATTTCCTACAAGGTAGAATGATTGTTCTGGTAAATCATCTAATTCACCATTTAAGATCAGTGTAAATCCTTTAATTGTATCTTCTAAACTTACATATTTACCTGGAGAACCTGTAAAGATTTCAGCTACGAAGAAAGGTTGAGATAAGAATCGTTCAACTTTACGTGCACGAGCAACAACCATACGATCTTCTTCAGATAATTCATCAATACCTAAGATAGCAATAATATCTTGTAATTCTTTGTAACGTTGTAATGTTTCTTTTACATTTTCTGCAAGTGCGTAATGTTCTTCACTAACGATACCAGGTTGTAACATTGTTGAAGTAGAATCTAATGGATCTACCGCAGGGTAAATACCTTTTGCAGCTAAATTACGTGATAATACTGTTGTTGCATCTAAGTGAGCAAACGTTGTTGCTGGAGCTGGATCAGTTAAATCATCAGCAGGTACATAAACAGCTTGAATTGAAGTAATTGAACCTTGAGTTGTTGAAGTAATACGTTCTTGTAACGCACCCATTTCTGTAGCTAAAGTAGGTTGGTAACCTACAGCTGATGGCATACGACCTAATAAAGCAGATACTTCAGAACCAGCTTGTGTGAAACGGAAAATATTATCGATAAATAATAAAACATCCTGTTTATTAACATCTCGGAAATATTCAGCCATTGTTAAAGCAGTTAAACCTACACGCATACGTGCTCCCGGAGGTTCATTCATTTGACCATATACTAAAGCTACTTTAGACTCAGCGAAATTATTTGAATTAATTACACCTGATTCTTTCATCTCTTCGTATAAATCATTACCTTCACGTGTTCGTTCACCTACACCACCAAAAACTGATACACCACCGTGTGCTTTAGCAATATTATTAATTAATTCCATAATTAATACTGTTTTACCTACACCAGCACCACCAAATAAACCAATTTTCCCACCACGACGGTAAGGTGCTAATAGATCTACAACTTTAATACCAGTTTCAAAAATTGAAGGTTTTGTTTCTAATTCTGTAAAGGCAGGAGCTTCACGGTGAATTGGTAAAGTTTCCTCTGAAGAAACATCACCTTGCTCATCTACTGGCTCACCAATTACATTGAAAATTCGTCCTAATGTTGGAGTACCAACTGGCACAGTAATTGGAGTACCTAAATCAGTAGCTTCAACACCACGTTTTAAACCATCTGTTGAACGCATTGATACTGCACGTACTTTGTTATCACCTAATAATTGTTGAACTTCAACGATATTACCTATTCCATCTGCAGTTTCAATCATAATTGCACTGTAGATTGGAGGTAAGTTTCCAGATGGAAATTCAATATCTAATACTGGACCAATAATTTGACAAACGTAACCTTTATTTGTAGTTTCTACCATTTTGATTTAGAATATTTTAAATATTTAAGAATAAATATACTTTCAGAATTCAATAGATTATTCAAAACAATAACAAATTTAAAATTTATTAACTACTTACAATTGTACACCAAAATAACGGGAATTCTTGAATAAAATGTTTTATCATTTTAACTTTCTAGTACTTTTTAAAAAGAATCTAAAGATTTAGCTCTTCCTGTTATTCGTAACCAATTGCGTGCTCGAGGATAATTATCAGGTGCTAATTTAAGAGCTTGGTACCAATATTCCGCAGCTTTATCAAATAATCCTTTTGCTAATTCAATATATTCATATTCTTCAGAAATTTCCATTGCAGAATCATAATCTTGGGAAGCCATTTCTAATGCTAGAAGACCTTGTCTATGATAAATAGCAGCAATGTTATTTAGAGCTTGTGGTAAATTTGAATTTAAAGATACTGCTTGATGGTAATATTCAAGTGCACGTGGGTAATTTTCATTTTTACCATAAATCAAACCAATATTATAAAGAGTATAACTTCTATCATATTGATCTTCATCTAAATATAATGATTCATAATAATTTTCTAAGGCTTCAGCATAATCCCCTTCAGCTTGAGCAGCCATTCCAGCTTTATAATAGGCAAAAGCTTGTTTTTCTTGTTTACTTGCAGGTAAAAGTTTTAGAATAAGATCTGAAATAACCGTAAATACACGATCAATAAAATTTCTTACACCCATACGTTCCAATACCTCCTTAAGTTATCTTAATGGACTTTAACTTCTTAAAAAAATTAAAGTTCATTAGAAGCTACATATGGTAATAAAGATAGAATCCGTGCTCGTTTAATCGCTTTTGCAATTTGGCGTTGTTGTTGCACTGTTACACCTGTTGCTCGGCGTGGAAGAATTTTGCCTTGTTCTGTAATAAATAATTTTAATAAATCAATATCTTTATAATCAATTTTTTGATTAATTCCAATAGGTGCTAATTTTTGTTTTTGTGCTAACATACTTTTATTTTATTTCTTTATGAATAGTTGGTTTATTACAATGTGGACAATATTTTTTAAGTTCTATTCGTTGTGGGTTATTTCGACGATTTTTTTGAGTTAAATATCTTGAAACACCTGTCGAACGTTTATTTACATTCGTTCTACATTCGGTACATTCTAAAGTAATTAATATTCTAGTACCTTTATTTTTTGCCATATCAATTCCTATAATATAATGAATTTTTAATAGTATTTTTACCCTAATATATTGCCTAAATATTATTATATTATCAAGGGTTTAATATATTATTTTAAAGTATTAATAATAATAAAGATAAAAACTTTCTATTTTTTCTTAAATACATTATATTTTATTAAATAGAAATATAGAATATAAATACTGACTTATACATATTATGGCAAATACCAAATCATCAAAAAAACGTATCTTAGTAAATAAACGAAATAATCTTCAAAACCGTTTTTATAAAAGTTCAGTTAGAACATTAACTAAAAAGTTTTTGAAAGATCTTGAAACTTATAAATCGTCTCAAAGTACTGCTGACAAAGAAAAAGTACAAATTGTACTAAATTCAATTTATAGCTTAATTGACAAAGGTTCAAAAAAAAATGTTTACCATAAAAATACAGCAGCACGAAAAAAAGCAAAATTAGCTGCGTTATTAAAAACTGCAATCTAAAATAATTGAAAAAACATTTTTTAAAATTTAAAATAACCTATTTTAAATAAGGTTATTTTATTTAAAAATTTTTTATTAATTTTAACGATTAAGAAAAATTAACCTTTCCAAATTAAGCTTACCATTAAAAGTCAGTTAAGTTTTGTTCTAACAACCAAAGACAAAAAAACTTAAGTATAAAAAATCTTAACTGTTATAAATGAACACTAAATCCCACCATAACTTAATTTAATTTATTTGGATTAGTACTAATATGAAAACTTGATAATAATCTAAATAAATTATTAATAAAACTTTTAAACTACTATATGATGAATTACACAACTGCTCTACCTGATTTTATTGAAATGCAACGAGTAAGTTTCTGTTGGTTTATTGCCCAAGGACTAAATGAAGAATTAAATACTTTTTCAAGAATTTATGACTTTAGTCAAAATACAGAATATGTTTTATTTGGACAAGAATATAGTCTAGTAAAACCTATTTATAATATAGTTCGCGCTAAGAAATATACAGCGAATTATTCTGCTCAACTTGTTATTCCCCTAGAAGTTCGGAATAAAAAAACAAATACTATAAAATACCATAGTAAATTCCCGATTATTAACTTACCTTTAATGACAAGCGCTGCAACTTTTGTCATTAATGGTTGTGAACGTGTTATTGTTAGTCAAATTATTCGAAGTCCAGGTGTCTATTTTGAGAAAAATAAACATCAAAAAAAAAATAAAAAAATTAAAAAAATAATATCCAGCGAAATTGGAAAATTAAAAAGTTTTACCCCCCCAAGTGAAATCTTACCTACAGAAAGTCGATTATATTTTTTAAAACCAACTATTAAAAAAAAATTAATTAGTGATAAAAAAAAGAAAATACGATTTATTAAAAAAGAAGAAGATTGGAATTGGCAAGGAGAGACAATTAATGTTTATTCATTTAAACAGCTAAAAAATTATGAAATTAATTTTAGTTCGTCATTTATTGAATATTTTAAAGTCTATAAAAGTTTATTTAAGATACAAAATCTCTCTACAAAAATAAAACGAATTAAAATTTTCTTAAAATGGGTAGCATCAAACGAAAATTTCATATTACCAAATAATCAACATAGAATTTTTTTAATTGTTAATTGTTTTAATTTATTAACAAAAACAATTATAAAATACAAAATCTTAAAAGAAAGAAATAATGAATATCATAATAATTTAAACGCCACAAGTGAGTTTAAACAGATTAAAAAATTATATGACAAAATATTTCAGAAATCAAAAATATTAGTAAATTTAAACATTAATACAGAATTAATTGTTTTTATTCTTAGAGATTTAAACAATTTTACCCAGCTTAATAACTTCAATTTTTTAAAATCAAATATTACCCCAAAAATTAACGTAGTTATTAATCACAATAAAGTACAATCTAATCTTTATTTTACTAATAGTTTCAAAGAACTTATCAAATTTAAATATAACTTTACTAAAAAAGAAAAAGATAAAAGAAGAAGCCAATCACAAACAAAAATATTTAAAAATAAAACTAAATATTTAAAGACGAAATCTAAAATTATTCAATATAAAGATGATCATTTAATAAAGGATATTTATAAAAGAAAATACGAAGAAAAAGAATTATATACTGCAACATTAATTCCTGAATACGGATCATGGATTAGATTTGGCTTTCAAAAGAATACAAAGATTAATATTTCGAAATATCCTATTAAAAATCAAGAAGATGAAATCATTATTCAACTTGATAAAGTAACACAAAAACCAATTATTCATTTATTGAAAGAAATGGGAGTTACTGATTTAGAAATTTGTCAAAACTTACAAAATTCTGAATTTTTTTATTTTAATAAACCAGCCCTAACTCATTCAATTGATCAACCAAATAAACTATTACGTTTTAATTTAAATAAAAATTATTATAAAAACATTTCAGAGTTTTCTAGAATTTTTGACCCATCTTATTATCGTTTAGGAAAAATTGGTCGCACCAAATTAAATAATCGATTAAGTATAAAACTGTCTAAACGAATTACTACAATCACGTATGAAGATATTTTCGCAATTATTGATAAATTAATCACTTTATCTACTTCTAAACAGGTTAGTGACGATATTGATCACTTAAAAAATCGACGGGTTCGTTCAGTAGGGGAATTATTACAAAATTTATTCCGTATTGGATTCCAACGGTTACTTAGAAAACTTAGAAGTCAAACAAATAAAACATATTCAAGTCAATTATCAAGTTTTAATATTGTTGGCGCAACTATTAGAGAATTTTTTGGCGCAAGTCAATTATCTCAATATATGGATCAAACAAATCCATTATCATCATTAACACATAGAAGACGAATTAGTGGATTAGGACCTGGAGGGTTTGATAGAGATCGGATTAGTTTTGCTGTACGAGATATTCATCCAAGTCATTATGGAAGAATTTGCCCAATTGAAACACCTGAAGGTCAAAACGTTGGCTTAATTGCTTCATTAACAACATGTGCCCGAGTTAATGAGTCCGGTTTTTTAGAAACGCCTTTCTGGAGAGTTATAAATGGAAAAGTTATCAAAACAGGTAATCCTATTTATTTAACAGCTGATATCGAAGATTTTTATAAAATTGCCCCGGCTGATATTTCTACAAATGAAGAGAATTATTTAACAAAAAATTTAATTCCTATACGTTATAAACAAGATTTCTTAACTGTTACTCCTTCTGAAGTTGATTTTATTGCTGTTTCTCCTATTCAAGTTGTGTCAGTTGCTGCCTCTTTAATCCCATTTTTTGAACATGATGATGCTAACCGAGCTTTAATGGGGTCAAACATGCAACGACAATCCGTTCCATTATTATTACCACAAAAACCTATTGTTGGTACAGGTCTAGAAAATCAAATTGCACTAGATTCTGGTATGGTAATTAATGCCCAACGAGATGGAATTGTTGAATCAGTAACAGCAAATAAAATAATTATTCGAGAAAATTCTGGTCGACACTATAAATATGATTTACAAAAATATCAACGATCAAATCAAGAAACTTGTATTAATCACCGACCAATAGTATGGGAAGGTGAAAAAATTAAATCTGGTCAGATGCTAACGGATGGACCAGGAATAATAAGTAGTGAACTTTCTTTAGGACAAAATGTGTTAGTCGCTTATATGCCATGGCAAGGCTATAATTTTGAAGATGCTATTTTAATTAATGAACGTTTAGTATACGAAGATATTTTCACATCAATTCATATTGAAAGGTATGAAATTGAAATTGATCGAACAGCAGAAATGTCTGAACAAACAACAAATAATATTCCAAATTTAAGTATTTCGGATGTTCAAAATTTAAATGAGGATGGAATAGTTACCATTGGAACATTTGTAAAACCAGGAGACATTTTAGTGGGAAAAATTATTCCTAAAGATGATTCTGAACAATTACCCGAATCAAAATTACTTAGAGCAATTTTTGGGGCAAAAGCAAAAGGAGTTCGTGATACCTCATTCCGAATGCCCGAGGGAGAATATGGAAGAGTTATTGAAACTTTAACCTTTAATCGACGAACAAAATTAGCATATAAATTTGAGAAAATTCAAATTTTCATTGCACAAATAAGAAAAATTCAAGTAGGAGATAAAATTGCAGGTCGTCATGGAAATAAAGGAATAATTTCACGTATTTTACCTCGTCAAGATATGCCTTTCCTTCCAGATGGAACACCTATTGATATTATTCTAAATCCTTTAGGAGTACCATCCCGAATGAATGTAGGACAATTATATGAATGTTTACTGGGATTAGCCGGTCATAAACTAAACCGTCGTTTTAAAATTTTACCATTTGATGAAATGTATGGATCAGAAGTTTCACGAATTTTAATCAATAAAAAATTACGACAAGCTTCAATTGAAAATGATGAAGCCTGGCTTTTCAACCCATATTCGCCAGGAAAAATGGTACTTCTCGATGGAAGAACAGGTAAAGAATTTGATAATCCAATCACAGTTGGTAATGCATATATGTTAAAGTTAATACATTTAGTTGATGATAAAATGCATTCTAGAGCAACTGGTCCTTATTCATTAGTAACTCAACAACCGTTAGGGGGAAAAGCTCAACATGGTGGTCAACGGTTTGGAGAAATGGAAGTTTGGGCACTAGAGGGATTTGGTGCATCTTTTACATTAAAAGAACTTTTAACAATTAAATCTGATGATATGCAAGGAAGAAATGAAACTCTTAATTCAATTATTAAAGGTCAACCAATACCAACTTCAGGTGTACCAGAATCCTTTAAAGTTTTAGTTCAAGAATTACGTTCAATTGGGTTAGATTTAAGTACATACAGAATTGATGAATTTAGCTCGGATCAATCATATGAAATTGAATTAAATTTAATTGAAAAATATAATCCATTGCTAAAAACATTCTCTCACACATCAAATATAAATAATATTTCATTTTAATAATTTAATATGATACGCTCCGAAAAAGAATTTGATTATATAAAAATAAAATTAGCTTCTCCTATGAGGATCCTACAATGGTCTCATAGAAAACTACCTAATGGACAATTTGTTGGAGAAGTTCAAAAATCTGAAACCATTAATTACAGAACATTTAAACCCGAAATGGATGGTTTATTTTGTGAAAGAATTTTTGGTCCAAGCAAAAGTTTAGAATGTGCATGTGGTAAATATAAACGAGTCAGATATGAAGGGTTAATATGTGAACGTTGTGGTGTTGAATTAACAGAATCACGAGTGCGACGACATAGAATGGGTCATATTAATTTGATTTACCCAGTTACACATGTCTGGTATACAAATAGTAGACCAAATTATATAGCTTTACTACTTGAAGTTGAACAATGTGAAAAAAGATTAGATACCGGATGGACAGAATTTGCTGATCCTCGTGACAATAAAGAAAAAGAAAATAAAGATATACCTGAATATTTATCTTCCGATCTTGAATGCCATAATTACCTTAAAAGTCCAAAAGCGCTTTTAAATTGCAAAAAATTTCTTAAAGAAAAATCAAAAGCAAAAAAATCTAATATTGTAAATTTTTATGATGAAAGAATAAAAAGAATAAAATTAGCATCACTAGCATATTTTATTGCTGAAGATGAAATTGCTTTTTATGGACTACATTGGGATTTACAGCAATATCGACGTTGTCGAGAGTTAGGATTTACAGGCTATCCCTTAAAACCACACTCAAAATTATATAATAGACGTCGAAATACACCAAAATATTTATTAAGATCAACACCAAATTATTTAATTGGCGCTGTTTTAATTAAGCGTGAATTAGAAAAATTAAATCTTGATCAAGAAATTATCAAAACACGAAATTTTATTACACTTTGCAGTAAAGTACTGCATAAAGAACAACCATTTTATAATTTTTCACATTGGTCTAAAAAATGGGAATACCAACGTATTTATAAATTACGTGATCAATCAATTAAACGAATTCGGATTTTAGAAAATTTATTAACTACTGGTGCAAATCCTGCATGGATGATTATAACCATATTACCAGTTATTCCACCTGCATTACGACCAATGATCCAATTGGAAGGTGGACGTTTTGCGACTTCGGATTTAAATGAATTATATCGACGAATAATTACACGTAATAACCGTTTACTCCGATTATTAGAAATTGATGCTCCTCAATTAATAATTAGAAATGAAAAACGTATGTTACAAGAGGCAGTAGATACTTTAATTGATAATGGAAAACGAGGGAAAATTGCTTTAAGTGCAAGTAATCGACCATTAAAATCATTGTCCGATATTATAAAAGGAAAACATGGTCGTTTTCGTCAAAATCTACTTGGAAAACGGGTAGATTATTCTGGACGATCCGTTATTGTTGTAGGGCCAAGTTTAAAATTAAACCAATGTGGTTTACCTTACGAAATGGCGATTGAATTATTTCAACCGTTTATAATTCGTGAGTTAATTAATCAGGGCTTAGCAAGTAATATGAAAGTTGCAAAAAATTTGCTTCAACAAAATGAGCCAATTATAGATCCAGTACTTGAAAAAGTATTATCAAATCACCCAATTTTCTTAAACCGAGCACCAACATTACATAGATTAGGAATACAAGCTTTTGAACCTATTATTATTCAAGGTCGTGCGATTAAACTTCACCCTTTAGTTTGTTCTGCCTTTAACGCAGATTTTGATGGGGATCAAATGGCTGTTCATGTACCTCTTTCATTAGAAGCGCAAGCAGAATGCTATATGTTAATGTTAGCACCATATAATTTTTTATCTCCTGCAAATGGAGACCCAATTATTATGCCAAGCCAAGATATGGTATTAGGATGCTATTATTTAACTGTAAATAACATTCCTGGATTATTAGGCTCAAATCATTATTTTTCTGATTTAAATGATGTTATATTAGCCTATAATCAAGATCAAATTGAAATTCATACTTCAATTTGGGTTAGGTATAAACATACGATTTCTAAACCTTCAAATTTTATAAAAAAAATTGAATTACAAGATGGAAGTTATATTGAATATTATGAAAATATTCAAATTCGTAAAGATAAAAATAATAAAACTATTGTTCAATATTTACAAACTACAACTGGACGTGTTCTTTTAAATTATACAATTCAAACAACTTTAAATCTTAAATTATAAGAATTTAAAATATATTTGAATTTTAAAAAAACAATTAACTAAAAGAATTATGAAAGATTATATTTATCAAAATACACTTATCAATAAAAAACAATTAAAGGAATTGTTAGCATGGAGTTTTTCAAAATACGATTCTATGCAAGCTTCTTTATTAGCAGATGAATTAAAATATCTTGGATTTAAGTATGCAACACAAGCTGGTATATCTATTAGTATTGAAGATTTAAAAGTACCAGCTACAAAAAATGAGATGCTAGAAAAAGCAAATCAAGATATTTTAAACGCAGAAAAAATTTGTTTAAAAGGAAAAATTACAGATGTAGAACGTTTTCAAAAAATTATTGATACTTGGAGTATTGCAAGTGAATCATTAAAAGATAACGTAGTAGCTTATTTTAAAACATATGACCCCTTAAATTCAGTTTATATAATGGCATTCTCCGGTGCCCGAGGAAATCTATCACAAGTTCGCCAATTAGTAGGTATGAGGGGGCTTATGGCCGACCCCAGTGGTGAAATTATGAGAGTACCGATTAAAAAGAATTTTCGGGAAGGCTTAACAATTACAGATTATCTAATGTCTGGTTATGGCGCACGTAAAGGTATTGTTGATACAGCATTAAAGACAGCAAACTCAGGGTATTTAACTCGACGTTTAATTGATATTGCACAAGATATTATTATTAGAGAGAAAGATTGTTTAACCTCTGCTTCATTTATCATTGATAGTGAAAATAAATTCGATAATGAACAAATTATTGGTAGAGTCTTATCAAAACCAGTGCACGAACCAAAAACCGAGAAATTAATTGCTTCTGCAAATACACATATTACTTTAAGTTTATTAAACTTATTTGAACAAAAACAAGTATCAAAATTTCATATTCGTTCACCTTTAACTTGTAGTTTATATCACTCTATTTGCCAAATATGTTATGGGTGGGATTTATCCCACCAAAATTTAGTTGATTTAGGAGAAGCTGTTGGTATTTTAGCTGGACAATCCATTGGTGAACCTGGAACCCAATTAACAATGCGAACTTTTCACACAGGAGGTATTTTTACTTCAGAAGCACGCCAACAAGTTATTAGCCCAACAAACGGTGTTATTAAATTTTCTAAAATTTTAAAGACGATAATATTACGTACAAACCGGGGTGAAGATGTTCTAGTTACTAAAAATTCAGGGTCATTAATTTTAATTCCAGAAAATCATGCGGAAAAAATTATCCAAATGGAATTATTACGAAATACAATGTTATTCGTAAAAAGTAATCAATATGTAAAAAAATCATCAATAATCGGCGAATTAATTAGTACAGAAAAACAAACTTTAACAGAGAGAAAACCCATATTAAGTGATACGGCGGGAGAAATTTTTATTCCTAGATTAAAAACTAGAACAAATTTAATAACACAAAATCGACTGTTGTGGATTTTATCAGGGCAAGTTTATCAAGCTCCAAGTAATTCTTTTTTAAATTTTTATACAGACCATAAAATTAATAAAAATAGTTATATTTTTAGAACCAAATTAATAAACCAATATTCTGGGTATACTCGCCTTTTTGATAGTAAAAAGAATGTGTTAGAACAAAAAATCCAAATTACAAATGATACATATTTCTTAAATAATAGTTATTCTCAAAAAATTATTAAACCAAGAAATAATAAGAATTTTTTAATTAATTGTGACAACTTAAAATATCTAACTACATTAAAGGATTCAAATGTTAAGGATTGGAAACGGTGTTATAACTATAAACCATTTGCACTTTCATTTAATAATGATTTCAAAACTTTAACTGGGGGAATAATGTATTATGATCAACGGGTTAAACAAAAACAAAATACTAGAGATAACCTAATTTTTTATAATATCCCATACGAAATAAGTAAAGAAGATTATGAAAAAATTAGTAAAAGTCATTATGACGTTTATTTAAAAAGATTACAAACTAAAATTGATAAAAATGGCTTTATTTTCTATCGAAATTTTTTGAACTATCAAGAAATGGAAAATATCTTTTTAAAGTTAAAATTAAAAAAGAAAATTCTTCATAATTCTTTAATTTGGCTTTCTGAAGAAACTTATAAATTAAACTGTGATAAAAACATTTTACTGGTTGAAAATGGGAACTTTATATCAAAGAATTTTGAAATTATTCCAAACATTATTTCAAAAACTGCTGGGATAATAAGCGTTTCGCAAAAAAATAATATTATTGAAGAAATTGCAATTAAAGCCGGATTTGTTTATCAAGGAAAACAATTCGAACATTTAGATAAAAACGTTTATTATCCAGGTGAAATTATTTTTGATAATATTGAAATAACACAACCTTCACTATGTGAACATATTACAACAAAAGGGAGTAATCAATTATTAATTCGACCTTTTGATATTTATGAAATTCCAAAAGAAAAAAACATAAATAATATTTTTAATAATACTAGTAAAACAGAATCAATTTTTAAGATAACTAATAAAACGAATTATTTATATAAAACAAATCAAAAAATTAAAACATCTAACAGTATAAATTTAATTTCTCAGAGTATAAATTTAAATTCAAAAAATTCATTACAAAATAATATAGCGATTGATTTAAGTAATTCATTTAGAATGAAACGTCTAAATTTAAAAATTTTAGAAAAATTAGTTTTAAATCAATATATTCCTGCGCATTTAAAATATACCGATTTACAATCTTGTTTACTTGTTGAGCCAACCCAATTTATTGATTCTTATACAACTATAGGTTATCTGGAATCACTTACTAGTAATTCTTTAGAAATCGTAAAATTTAAGTCAAAACGATCAAATAAAAAACAAGTCTTTTTAATATCAAATGATGATTGTGTCACAGTTAAAAAAGAACAAGGAAAAAATAAAACAGTTAATGAATTAATAATTGATAATGTTAATGTAAACCAAACAGGGAAAGTTTTAATTGATAATGGAAAATTCTTAACTCTTCAAAAAGGACGACCTTATTTTTTCCCAAATTGTAAAACGGAGGATTCTAAAGAAAAAGTCAATTTACAATATAAATTAATAACTTTAAATAAAAATATTTCTAACTCTAATAAAAATACATTCTTAAATTATTACGATATTAGTAAACGATCAATAGTAGAAAAATTGGACCCTAATAAAAAACCATATGGGTTTAAAATTAAATTTTCAAAAATGTTTATGAAAAAAAATGGGAAATTTTATAGTTCTCCAATTCCATTATTTTTAAATAATTTTTCATTAACAAAAGAAAAACAAAAACCAAACAAAATAAATAACCTTAAAATTCAAAATACACAATTAAAAATTAAACAATGTTTACCTTTATTATTAAAAAGTTCTGAATTAATACCTAATAAAATTAAAGATAATGGTTCTTTTAATACCAACTTAACTGGTTTAAAATTTTTAAAATATCCGTTTAATAAATCAATTGGGATTCATTCAATTACAGAAGATTATTTTGAACAAGAAGTGAATAGTGTTTATTGTAAAAATGGTGAATTTATAGAAAAAGGTGAAGTAATTGGCTTACTAAATTTTGAAAAAGAAATTACTGGGGATATCGTTCAAGGTTTACCTCGAATAGAAGAACTATTAGAAGCACGAAAGAAAAAACCTGCAAATAAACATTTAGCAACAAACCAAAAGAAGAGTTTATTAATTCAAAAAACTAGTATTGACTCTAATTTTGAGTTTCAAAAACTAGGAACAACGATAAAAGAAAATGATAAGATCAATCCTCACAATTTATTAAAAATTTATTTTAATTATTACGGAATAAAAAAACAGTTCTTTTCAAGTGAAAAAGAATTTGCAACTGCATATCGTTTAGCCAATAATTATGAAGCAAGTTATAGAACATTTAAAAAAATCCAATTACTAATCTTAAATGCAGTTCAATCAGTGTATCAATCACAAGGTGTATCAATTGCAAATAAACATTTAGAAGTAATTATTAAACAAATGACTACAAAAGTGTTAATAACACATGAAGGTCATACACCCTTATTACCTCGTGAAGTAGTTGATTTATATCATATTCAATATATTAATCAAATTATTGAAGCCCATAATAAACGTCCAGCATATTATGTTCCATTATTATTAGGAATTACAAAAGCAGCGTTAAATAATCCAAGTTTTATTTCAGCGGCAAGTTTCCAGGAAACAACTCGTGTTTTAACAAAAGCTGCTATTGAGGGCCGGGTAGATTGGTTACGTGGTTTAAAAGAAAATATTATTATTGGACATTTAATTCCATCTGGAACAGGATACCAAAGTTATACAAATTGTTTTAACCTAATTCCCCAAAATAAAACTACGATTAATTTAGATAAAATAAAAACAAAAATATAAACTTATTTCTTTTCAATCTCTTGATGTTATTTTATACTAAAGAAAACTACAATTATTTTATTAAGGAGTTATAAACGTTTATGGCTGATATTAACTTAGCCCAATTATTAGAAGCTGGTGTTCATTTTGGACACAAAGCTTATCGATGGAATCCAAAAATGTTTCCATATATTTATACAGAAAGAAATAATATCCATATTTTAGATTTAGTTCAAACAGCTCAATTATTAAAACGGGCAAATTCTTATGTAGCAAAAGCAGCATCAGAAGAAAAAACATTTTTATTTATTGGTACTAAACGTCAAGCAAGTGCCGTAATTGCGCAACAGGCAAATAGTTGTAATTCATATTATGTGAATCACCGATGGTTAGGTGGCATGTTAACAAATTGGGTAACATTGAAAACTCGAATTGAACGATTAAAAGCCTTAGAACAACAAGAAGTGGATGGGGTTTTTAATTTATTACCGAAAAAAGAAGCGTCATTACGTTTAAAAGAATTAGAAAAATTACGAAAACATCTAAACGGTATTAAAAATATGGCTAGGGTACCCGATGTAGCAATTATTATCGATCAAAAACGTGAAATGACTGCTGTTCAAGAATGCCGAAAATTAGGTATTCCTATTATTTCGATTTTAGATACGAATTGTGACCCAGATTTAGTCGATATTCCAATTCCAGGAAATGATGATGCAGTACGATCAATTAAATTAATCTTAGGTTCATTAACTGACACAATTAATCAAAATAGATCTAATTAAAAATTTGTTAATTTAGAGATAAAATAATTTTTATAATAATCTTTAAGAAAGAGTGTTTATGTTTATTTAAACTCTCTTTCTTAAAAAATTAAATGATTACGTTAATGAAACTTTTCCACCAGCGTCTTCAATTTGTTTTTTTGCATCTTCGGCAGCGTCTTTACCTAATGCTTCTTGAACCATTTTAGGTGCTGATTCTACAAGTTCTTTTGCTTCTTTTAAGCCTAATCCAGTTAATGTTCGAACAACTTTTAATACTGCAATTTTTTTGTCAGCTGGTACTTCATCTAACATTACGTTAAATTCTGTTTTTTCTTCTACTTCTTCAGCAGGACCTGCAGCTGCAGCCATTACAACACCACCACCAACACTTGCTGATGCATCAACACCAAAAGTTTCTTCAATTGCTGTTACTAATTCTGACGCTTCTAATAAAGTTAAGGTTTTTAATTCTTCAACGATTTGGTTAATTTTGTCTGACATAATATTTTTTATTTAAAATTTATATATATATAGATATTTAATTATTCATTTAGCTATGGATTGATTAATATTAATCAAACCCATTTAAATCTAATTGAATCGAAGGTCCCATACTAGTGCAAATAAATAAACTTTTAAAGTATTTACCTTTTACACCTGACGGACGGTTTTGTTCAATAGACTGGTATAATGATGTTAAATTATCAATTAATTGATCTTTTGAAAAATTTGCTTTCCCAAAATTTACATGAACTACACCTGCTTTATCTGCTTTATATTCAAATTTTCCTTTTTTGAATTCAGATAAAGTGTCTGTTAAATTTGTACTTACAGTTCCTGCCTTCGGCGAAGGCATTAAACCTTTTGGACCTAAAACACGACCAAGTTTGGCTAATTTTGGCATCATGTCAGGTGTTGCAACTAATAAGTCAAAATCAATATTACCTTGACTAATATCATCAATTAATTCTTGACTACCAACAATATCAGCACCGCTTTCTTTTGCTTCATTAAAATTTGCTTCGTTTGTTAAAACAGCGATGCGTGTTGATTTACCTACCCCATGAGGTAACGTTACAGTTGTACGTAATTGTTGATCTGCATATTTTGGATCAATATTCAGATTAGCATGTAATTCAACGGATTCAATAAATTTAGCTGTTGCAGTTTCTTGAAGTAAATTGATTGCTTCTTCTAAACTTGAATGAACAACATTTTCAGTTTTTTTAAGGTTTTCGTTTTGACGTCTGGATAATTTTCGCATATAATTTTTTTCTTAAAAACTTACAAACTTAAAGATTAATCGGTAATTGTAATACCCATATTTCTGGCAGTTCCTTCAACAATTCTCATTGCACTACTTAATTTAGTAGTATTCAAATCTGGTAATTTAATATTAGCGATTTCTTCTAATTGTGCTTTTGTTACTGATCCAACATTTACTCGATTTGGAGTTGATGAACCTTTTTTAACTTTTGCAGCATTAGCTAATAAAACAGATGCCGGCGGTGTTTTAAGAATAAAAGTATAACTTCGATCTTCATAAACTGAGATTTCTACTGGAATAATAAGCCCAGCTTTTTCAGTTGTTTTTGCATTATATTCTTTACAAAAGGCTGCAATGTTTACACCATGTTGGCCTAAAGCTGGACCTACAGGAGGAGCAGGTGTAGCTTTTCCAGCAGGTAATGCTAATTTAATCAATGCAGTTATTTTTTTTGGCATATAATTTTATTTTTATTTTCTTGATAAAATAGAGATATATCATTTTAACTTTAATTAATCAGAAAAAGATTCAGCATCTTTATAAAATCAATTAGTTACGGAAATTTTAAAGAATTAAAATTCTATTTTCTAATACACACCTCTTCTTTTCTAAGAGAAACGCGTCCTGAAGGACTTGAACCCTCGACATCTAATTTTGGAAACTAGCGTTCTACCAACTGAACTAAGGACGCACAATATTATTCTAATAGATATATGTTTAAAAGACAAGGTTTCTTATTTTATTCCAAAGTAACATCTAAATTTTAATGAATATGAAACAATTTAATAATAAGGTACAGTTTTCAATATCAGAAACTCCTTTACCCCATAATTTTGTAGCAGAGAAAATTATCTTAAGTTGTTTATTAGTCAATTATGAGGCAATTGAAGTAACACTAAAAACTGTTCGAGTTGAAACTTTTTACTTTATAAATCATCAAGAAATTTATAAAGCTATTGTTGAAATGTACCGTAAAAAACTCCCTATCAACATATTCTCAGTCAATGATTTTTTAAAAGAAACAGGTCGCTTAGATAAAATTGGAGGTACAAAAGTTTTATTAGAACTTATTAACCAAATTCCTAATTTAGTTTATTTAGAAGAATATATTCAATTAATCCAAGATAAATTTTTACGACGTTCACTAATCAATTTAGGTTATGAAGCAATTAATTCAGCATATATTACAAATATTCCACTAGAAAAAATTTTAAATGATTTCGAAAAAAAATCATTCCAATTAACAAACGAATTAATAGAAGAAAAAAAATTAACTACTGCAGAATTGTTTTCAACTATCTTTTTAGAACTAAAGGAAAAAGCTTTAAAATCAGATTTACCAGGATTAGGATCTGGCTTTTATGATCTAGATTCCTTAACTCAAGGTTTTCAAAAATCTGATTTAATTATCCTTGCTGGCCGTCCCTCTATGGGAAAAACTGCTTTTGTTTTAAATATAACCGAAAATATAATTAAAAATTATAAAGTACCAATTTTATTTTTTAGCCTGGAAATGTCAAAAGAACAATTGATATACCGTTTATTATCAAGCGAAACAGGAATAAGTCAAACCCGTTTAAAAATTGGAAATTTATATAAAGAGGATTGGCATGAATTAAAAGAAAGTATTCAAACTTATTCTCGTTTACCCTTATTTATTGATGATCAGTCAAACTTAACAACTCAAGATATCCGATCTAAAATAAAAAAGATATTATTTGAACAGAATAAAATTGGGTTAATTGTTATTGATTATCTCCAATTACTTGTAAATTCAAAATTAAAATCTGAAAACCGTGTCCAAGAGCTGTCGCAAATTACAAGAGCACTTAAAAATCTTGCCAAAGAATTTCAAATACCAATTATTGCATTATCGCAATTAAGTAGAAATGTTGAAACTCGAATTAATAAACGCCCTGTTTTATCAGACTTACGTGAAAGTGGCTCTATTGAACAAGATGCAGATTTAGTCTTAATGTTATATAGAGAAAATTATTATAACCCAACGGTTGAAAAGAATGAAAAAATTACTCCTGCTGAATTAATAATTGCAAAACACCGTAATGGTCCGTTAGGAATCGTAGAACTTTCATTTCAGAATGACCCTACAAAGTTTTTTAATACATTTCGTAATACAGAATAAATGCCCAGACCCAGATTCGAACTGGGGACACGAGGATCTTCAATCCACTGCTCTACCAACTGAGCTATCCGGGCTTACTTAATATTATACTACATTCTACTTAAAATAACAATATTAACATTGTTATTTTAAGTAGAATGTAGTATAATATTAATTGGATATAGTAGTTAATATAATTTACTTAAAAAATCTAAATATGTCAGGATTGTAAAATAGCAGCATAAGATTTTAAGAGTCTATTAGTATTCTACTATATCTATTATTTTATATTGACCTTATAATTATTTAAATCAAAATTAATAAAAAACTATATTGGAAAAATTAATAGTTATTGAATAAAACCTAGTACTTTTAATAAAATTATTTGTATTTTTGGTGGAGGATAAGTATTAAAAATTCTATGAACAGTTTTAAGGTAATAGGTTGATAAATAATTCACCTAATACCTTAGAGTAGATAGTACAGTAATTAAACAATAGTAAGAGGGTAAGGATTATGGTTAAGAACTAAAAAATTGTAATAATCGCATAATTTGGTAAATGCTTCTCTGACTTATGGTATAAATTGGTATATTCCGTTTATTCGCTAAATTTTTTAGTCGAAAATTTTGTCTCAAATGTTTTTTTAAACCAATTATAAGGTTTGCTTGTTTAATTTGTGTAGTAATAATAATTTTATCACCAAGTTTTATTAAAATTTCTCGAACTAAATTTTTTGATAAAGAATAAGGATAAATAATTAAAGTTGTATTTTTTAAAGTTAATGAACCAAGACTTTTTGGTTTATCAATTTCAAACCAATTTCTATGAATTGAAATCATTTCTTTATTTAAAAATCTAGAATTTTTTATTAGAAAATCTTTTTGTGACTTTTTATAACTAATAATTAATTTTTCATTTCGTTTTATATTTCGAATTTGTGAGATATTATAATTTCCACGTAGTATTAAATCAATTGAATTTTCAACATTTTCATGAATTGTCCAAGAATTTACATTATTTACTTCAATTGCAAGTTGAAAAGCGGGATAGGACTTTCTCTCTAAAATACTTTTTTGTGTACCCCGTCGTTTGGCTTCTTCATCACTTATTGTAACATATTGAATACCACCCACAAGGTCTGATAGAGATGGATTTTTGATTAAATTTTCTAAACAATTTCCATGGGTTGTACCTACTAATTGAACACCTTTTTCGGCAATAGTTCTAGCAGCTAGGGCTTCAAGTTCTGTACCAATTTCGTCAATAACAATTACTTGAGGCATATGATTTTCAATAGCCTCAAACATAATTTTATGTTGAAGTTCAGTTTTTGGGACTTGCATGCGGCGAGCTCGTCCTATACCACTGTGCGGAACATCACTATCTCCTGCAATTTCATTAGATGTATCAATAATAATGACTCGTTTTGCCATTTCATCAGAAAGTATACGTGCAATTTCTCGAATAATTGTTGTTTTACCAACACCAGGTTTTCCTAATATTAAAATAGATTTTCCTGATTCAAGTAAATCTCGAATAATAGAAATTGTACCAAAAATTGCTCGTCCAACCCGACACGTTAATCCATTAATTAAAAACTGACGATTTCTAATACAACTTATTCTGTGTAAGGTTCGTTCAATTCCTGCTCTATTTTCTCCACTAAATTTACTTACACGTTTAGTAACATACTCTATATCTTGCCATGATATGACTTTTTGTGATAAATACTCAGGCCCTGTTGCAAATCGAGCTTCAGGCCGTCGTCCTAAATCTAAAACAATTTCAATTAATTTTTCTTTATCTAGAGAATTATGTAAATGTTGATAAATAAAAAATGGTAGATTATTTAAAAGTTTTTCTAAATCATCATCAATATTCATTTAACGTAAGTTTATTTAAAGTTGT
>Ga0222717_10001029_pt1 | contig 23377 bp, 18 predicted proteins | sample C33_18DmetaG_FD_165053 | JGI IMG/M metagenome (GOLD analysis project Ga0222717, IMG submission 165053) | Estuarine water microbial communities from San Francisco Bay, California, United States - C33_18D | ecosystem: Environmental > Aquatic > Marine > Unclassified | place: USA: California... | reverse complement strand
AGTATAATATTTAAGAGTATCCATTATTTTATATATAGATATAATATTTATATAATTAAAAATGAGTACATAATTTTATTTTTCTTAGAGATTTTATAAACCTTATAATTTTTAATAGATTTTTAAATTATGTACTCATTTTTTGATATATAAAGGAGTATCTTATTTTTTATATTATATAATGAAAATAATCGATAGTTTTATGTTTTATAACGAATATAAAATGTTATTATTACGTTTAACAGAGTTATATGACGTCGTCGATCAATTTATAATAGTTGAAGCAACATCTACCTATGTGGGCAACAAAAAGGAATTGAATTTTAAAAGCAACTTAGAAATGTATAAAAAGTTTTTGGATAAAGTAACATATATAGTTGTAAATGATATGCCAAATACAGAAAATCCTTGGGATAATGAAAATTATCAAAGAGCATGTATAGATAAAGGAATTAAAAAATTAGAATTGAATGATGAAGATATTATAGTTGTTTCAGATTGTGATGAAATACCTAATTCAGAATTACTAAATAAAATTAAAAATGGTAATATAATTATTGATAAAGATATATTATATGGATTAAATATGGATTTTTATTTTTATAATTATACATGTAAACAAGATATACTATGGAATAAAGGCAAATTATTAACATATAATAAATATAAATCATCATTATTAAATGATGAAATAAGAAAATTAGAATATATCAGACAGTCTAATGGCGATAAATTAATACAAAATGGTGGATGGCATCTTTCATATTTTGGCAATACAGATTTTATAATAAATAAAATTAAGAACTTTGCACATCAAGAACATAATACGGATGAATGTATTAATGATATAGAAAACAATGTAATTAATAATAAATGTATTTTTGATAAAAGAAAGCTTAAAAATATTAATGTTAAAGATAATAATAATTTACCAAAAAATTATAAAATTATGATTTAAGAAAATTTTAAATTAAATATATTAATGTATTTATGTCAATTGTTAAAAGATATATAAATTTATGCGATAAAGATATCAAAATAACTACATTAGGAATAATATGTGGGTGCACTGGTTCATATTTTAGCGTACATGCTAGTGAACATACAAGTAGAATGATGCAAGGTGATTTTTCAAATGATAGATTAATAAAATTATTATATGTTAATATTTTTGCTATGATAACCATATCATTGCGTGGAATATGTTTTGCTTATTCGCAGAAATGTATAAATGTAAGATTAAAAAAAATAATATACAATAAACTAATAAATCAAGATAGTAAATATTACCAAACAACTCCTGTTAGTTCATTATTAGATTATATTAATAATGATGTAAGAATTGTATCTGATTTAATTTCATTAAATATCAATGTAATGTCGCGTTCATTAATACATGTAATTGCTACTTTATGGTTATTAAATAAAATATCATGGAAATTAACTGGTATAGCATGTATTTTAATACCAATGAATTTATTAATTTCAAACATATATGAGAAACTATATAGATATTATATGGAAGGCTCTGATGATTTAAATAAAGAAGTTAATGCATATTCACATGAAACACTTTCACATATATCATTGATAAAAACATATGCTAATGAAGATAATTGTAATAATAAATTTCATATATTTCAAGATAAAATAAATAAATTTGATAAAAGAAATGCTTTGCTTTATGGTATAAATTTATTATTTGTTAGTAATATACCTACATTTACAACGATTGCTATTATATTAATTGCACGTTATTTAAATACCATGGATGGTTTAATAACTTTTATATTACATAATCAAAGTTTATATGAAAACGTTAAAGCTATTATACATTTTAAAAATGAATTTATAAAATGTCGCGAACCTTATAAACGTATTATTGATATTTTAGATACTGATAATATTGACAAAGGATATTATGTGCCTGAAAATGATATAACAGGTATCATTGAATTTAAGGATATTAAATTTAAATATGAAAAAACAGATAAATATATATTAGATAATTTTAATTTTAAAATAAATAGTGGAGATAGAATTGCAATAATTGGAGAATCTGGTTCTGGTAAAAGTACATTAGTTAAAATAATAATTGGATTATTATCACCTGAATCTGGTAATCTATTAATAGATGATGTAGATATTAATATTTATGATAATAAATGGATAAAAAGTAAAATAGGATATGTAGCACAGGATAGTGTATTATTTAGTGATACAATTGCGAATAATATTGCATATGGATATGATGAAGCTACACGTTATGATATTGAATATGCAGCAAAACAAGCAAATGCACATAATTTTATTATGAAATTACCAAATAAATATGAAACCAAAATAAATGGAACTGAATTAACATCTCTTTCAGGTGGGCAAAAGCAACGTATATCAATAGCAAGAGCATTGATACGTAAACCAAAGATTGTAATATTTGACGAAGCAACATCGGCATTAGATCCAAAATGTGAAGAAATAGTGCAAAATACAATAAGAAATTGTTTTAAAGATAAAAACATAACAATTATAATAATTGCACATAGAAAGTCTGCTCTTGAATTAGCTGACAAAGTATATAAATTTGAAAATTCTAAATTATTACTAACATAAAAACAATATATCTGTGTTTAAATATAGAATGAATATTAATTTTATTAATAAATTACCAAAAAAAAATAATATAATTAATATTTCATCTAATGGAAAAAATAATAGTATCAAGATTACATCAGATTTAGATATTATAAAATTATCAAAAAGTATTGGAATAATTATAGCTTATAATGCTACAATGAAAAATGAAATAATATTTAATTTAGCAAAATTAAATAAATATAAAATAGAAGCATTTGTGTATAAAATTATTCAAGGTTTGTATTCATTTAATAAATATAAAAAAGAAACCAATAAAAGTAATGTATTATTTTATGCACCACAATATAAGCTTGATAAAGCAAAACTGGTGAGCTTAGTTAAATCTGCTAATATTACAAGGGATTTAATTAACGAGCCATCTAATAAAATTACACCATTAAACTTCGCAAAATATGTTAAAATGTATTTTAAAAATATAAAACAAGTAAGTATTAAAGTAATAGATGAAAAAGCTATCAAAAAATTAGGATTAAATTTAATATATGCTGTTGGTGGATATTCGGTAAATAAGCCCAAGTTAGTAATACTAGATTATAAACCAAGAAATTATAAGAAAACTATATGTTTAGCAGGTAAAGGTGTTACTATTGATACTGGTGGATATTCTGTAAAAAATGTGAAAAGCATGAATAATATGCATATGGACAAAGAAGGTGCCTGTATTAGTATGGGTATTTTTGATAACTTAGTTAAACAAAATAGTAAAAATAGAATTGTATGTTTATGCCCACTTGTTGAAAACATAGTATCAAATGCATCTTCAAAACCAAAAGATGTTGTAAAAGCATATAATGGGCAAAATGTTGAAATCGTAAATGTAGATGCTGAAGGTAGATTAATATTAGCTGACACATTGGCATATATATCTAAAAATTATAAACCCGATTATATATTTGATATAGCAACATTAACATCTGCCAGTGATACATATTGTCATACAAGTTTTTCTTATTTTACATTGAATGAAAAATTATCTAGCATCGCTGTTAGTAAATGCAAAGATGTTGGAGAAAAAATAATAAGAATACCACCATGGGTGGAGTACATGGAATATATCAAATCTAATATAGCAGATGTTAAAAATAGCGGATATAAATGCAAAAAAAGCGATGATTTTATGGCAAGTTTATTTCTTATGAATTTCATAGATAAAAAATATAGAAATAAATGGATGCATTTTGATATAAGAATGATGAGTGATAATAATGAACTTAATGTAGCAGAAGGATTTGGAACAATATTAAAGATAATTAATGATATTTAATTTTTTGTTTTTTGCCATTCTTCAGCAATTTTAGAGAATCTTTCTTTTGCTCTTAGTTCAGAATTTTATTTTAGTAGATTTTTATAATAATTTTCAATATCTTTTTACTTATTTATATAAGGTCTTGAAATATATAATATATAAAATTAAGAAGGTAGGCATTTACTTGCACTCTGGATTAGGTAATATCAGATGTTTATGTTATTTAACATGTTATCATATTATATAGATAATTGTGACGATTATATAATAATATTGTCAATGAATATATTAAAATCATCAATAATCATTATCCAAATATGAATTATAAAAAAGTTGCAGACAATATTCCTGATTGGAAACAAATGTTACTAATGTCATCATGTGACAATTTCATAATTGCGAATAGTACATTTTCGTGGATGGGTGCATATCTGGCAAATAAAAATTATGTTGTAGCACCAGAAGTATGGTTTGGGCCATATTATAAAAATAATAAATTACATGATTTGCGGCCTGAAAATTGGATATTAGCTAAGGATACTATTTAATATTATAAATATGTGCTATTTCTTTATCATAATCTTTTGATGGTGTTTCAAGGATAATAACGGTTTTATTCTTTTTAATATTTTTGATAAAATCATTCATTTTGTCATTGGGAATCATACCATCTAAAATAGTAGCATGTCTATCTTTTCTAGCGCCTTTTTCAACAAGACTATTGTTAAGATGTATTAATGTAATATTTTTAGCATTACTTTTGCTAAATAATATATTATATGCTTCATTAAGATCATATCCAAGAGCCCATGTATGTGCAGTATCAAGACAAATACCTAAATATATTTGTTCATCTTTTGTGAAACTATTATAAAATTCAATAAAATCTTTTAAGTCTGTAAGTAATTCTGTTCCTTGACCAGCAGGAGTTTCTAGAATTAATTTTGTATTTAACTTTTTATTTGAAATATCATTTAAAACATACTTGATAAATGTTCTCATATTTTCAAGACCATCTTTATAAGATAGCTTAACATGTTTACCAACATGAAGAACAACACCAATTGATCCTATTAAATCTGATATTTCCAATTGATTTATTATTGTTTTTATCCAATAACATTCATCAATAGTTAATGTACGTTTACCATTTTTAAATTCTGATGCTACATTAATAACATAAGGAGAATGTATAACTAATTTAAAATTATTTTGTGTGAGATATTCTTTAATTTCGCGAGAAACACTATCATATTTTGCGATATCTGTTAAAGCTGTACTACGTGGACTTGATATAAATATTTGTAATGCATTTCCTCCTGCACTCTTAATATTTTCCATTGTTTTCACAATAGTTTTATCACGATTAATATGCGCACCTACGTATTGCATTATCTAATTTAACTATTATAAATATATAAAATCAATTTTTAAAAAATGATACGCTATCAAATATTATATATATTATCATGTGTATTATGAATAGTATGGATTTTAATGCAATAAATAAAACTGAATTATTTGCTAATGAAATAATGGATAATTATGATGAATCTCATAATTTTAGTCATGCACTTAGAGTGAAAAACTTAGCAACTAAAATTGCTATATCTGAAAAATTAAATGATAATGAAATATTTGAAGTTATGCTTGCAGCATTAGTGCATGATATATGTGACCACAAATATAGTAATGGAGAATGTCAAGAAGACAAATTAAGAAGCTTTTTTGAAAATATTGTTGATATATATACTACAAATAAAGTAGTTTATTTAGCATGTAATATAAGTTTATCAAAAGAAATTGAAATGAAAAATAAAAATACTAAATGTATTGATTATAATTTGAGTAAACAGCTAGATTGTATTAGAGACGCGGATAGAATTGAATCATTGGGTTCAATGGGAATATCACGATATTTCACATATGGTATTGTAAAAAGAAATAGTAATATAGATACCGTAATAAAAAATATAGAGCATCGCACTACAATTTTAATGCAACATATTAAAACAGATTTGGGAAGAAAAATAAGTCAGGATAAATATAAAATTGTTAAAATGTTTATTGATGATTATTATAATACTATATACAATTATCATAACTATTAGTAAATGTTTGTGTATATGTTGCAAATGGCCCTTTTTTACATTCACCTAGATATGAAAAGTCTTCATTATTAACACTACATTGGTCATTATAATTAGATTTTATGTTTGTTTTTGCTTTTGATTGATGATTAAATAAATTACCCGAATTCATACCATTTTTATATGTATTAGATATATCATATTGATTTACCCATTCACCTTCATCAAAAACTGGTCGTTTATAGATACAACTCTTTTTATTTACAGTAAACCCTTTATTAAGTTCACTTTCATTGGTTTTAATATTATAAATATCATTATGATAATTATTATTGAATATACATTTTTCCATTTGTATTTTATCAACAAAGTTTCTGTTTTGATATTCTGTATAACCCTTTGATAATAATGACATATTGTCACATGATAATTTAGAACTGATATCTTTCATATTATAATCTTCTTCGCAGTCAAGCATAAAATAATCACGCATAATTCTACTATTAACTAAATAAAAATAATATTAAGTAATTAGATACAATGATATTTGAACTCAACAAAGATAGTAAAAAAGATGTTCATAAAATATTAAAACAACATAATAATGTAACTATATTGTATCATTCAGATATGTGTGGTCATTGTTTAAAGCTAATGCCTCTATGGAAACGTTTATCTAAAAAATATAATAAAAGCGAAGAAATAGCTATAATAAACGTTGAAGCTAATAATATAAATCTTTTGCAAGTAAAATACAAGAAAAATATTGAAGGTTTCCCAACTATATTAAAGTATAAAAAAAGTAAATTGATTGAAGAATATAATGGAGATAGAAAAACTAAATCATTGAATATGTTTATATTAAAATAATTTAAGGATTAAATATAGTATATAAATTATTAAAAATGGCAGAATCTTCATCAGTTGTAGATGATGTAATTAATGAAGAACGTGTAGAACCATCCACAGAAGAGTTGGAATCTTTTAAAAATCTTGTTAATGATTGGTTTAAATATGACGACCAAATTCGTAAATTACAAACAGCAATAAAAGAAAGAAAAAATTATCAAAGGGTATTAAATGGAAAAATAGAAAAGTTTATGTTTGATTATAAATATAATGATTTGAATACACAACATGGTCGTATTAAAACAAATGTAAAAGAATGTAAGGTACCAATTAAAATGGGTGATATAAAAAGTAAAATAATGCAATATAATGATTTATCTGGTGAAGAATTACTTAAACGTATTTTTGAAGAAGATAGAACAACTGTTGTTAAAAAGAATATAAAACGTGTAATACCAAAAGTTTCTCTAACATTATAATTAGATAAATACACATTCACATTCATTCTTTTTATGAATTGTACTTCTAATACCATCGTATTCGTATGATGTAGAATAGTATGCATTTTTGATGTTATTTTTTATAATAGTATCTTGACAATTAGGACAAGGTCTAGAATATTTCAATGGATTATTGAAACTTTTTGGGCCAATTCTAACAACATATATATCGCAATCGCGGAGTATATGTTTTTGCTTTTTTTTGATTTTGGATATAGCAGCAACTTCTGCATGAATACTGAAATCTCCCATATAATAATTATATCCTGATGCTATAATTTTATCCTTATATACAATAATTGATCCATGTTTATGTGGATACATAGGTGATTTTTCAGCAATTTTTGCTGCAATACTAAGATATTCTTTTTGTTTTTCGCTTGAAAAACGTGCAACCATATTATCATTACATTCAAAATATTTTGAAGTAAAACATCCTAATTCTTTTTCATTAAAACTTTCAGTACCATCTTTATATTTTTTTCGTTTGGTACTGAGAGTTCCAGAAGTCCTCAACATAGAGGACGGCCTAGTCAGTGCATTGAGAACATCTACCATTTTGCAATAAAAGCCTTCTATAATTTGTATAAATTAATAAAGATAAAAATAATCAATTTTTTAATTTAATTTACTTTTTCCACCCTTTAAGAAATCACTATTACTATGTAGAGCTGGACCTGGTGCAACCTTAGTTTTTTTAGAACTTGATTTAGTTCTTTTAGATACTAATGTTACATTTCTAGGCGTTGTTTCTTTTAATTTTAAAGAAAATGATGTTGATATAGGATTACTTTCTTTTGTATAATAAAATTTAATTGAACTAAAATTTTTAATTGTGCGCGGAGATGGTGATTTACCATCTCTTATTTTAAATTCTGCATAATGTTTATTATAAACATATAATACGCTTGTTACTTTATTTTTTGATAAAGTGTAATCTTTAATTGTAACATCATTATATACACGTTTTGTGCCCGATGGATATGTTACAGCAATAACATATCTATTATCTTTGTTAATGTCATTTATACTAACACTTTGGCCTTTTGATATTTTTGATATACTTAGTTGTCGTAGTAGCCTATTTTTAGGTTTACGTCTAAAAATATTTACCAATTTTTTAGGAAGAAATCCTCCTCCATTATCCATTAATATTATTCTAATATATATATATATATTAAATAAATATTCACGATAATTATGGTAGCGAAGGTAGCGAAGGTAGCTCATGATCGTAGCATAGATTGTGGACATTTAATGAATCATGTCTACCAACACGTTGTGCTCTACCAATTGCCTGTTGTTTATCAATATCCATTGAATGTAATATAATAACATCACTCGCACAACTAATATCTATACCAGAACCTGCATATTGTGTTGTGAGCAAGATTACTTTTACTTTACCTGATTTAAAATTATTTAATACATTCATCATGTGAGACGTATGACCTTTGAGAGATGCATATGTTATATTATTATTATTAAGTTCTTCTATTATTTTTGCAAATGAATCTATTCTACTAAATACTATAAACTTACCTTTATCATTATTTTTTATAATCTCTAATAAAGTATCTTCTTTATTTAATAACCCCTTACCAATCATATTATATTTATTTAGTTCTACAACTTCATTTTCTTCTTTTTCAGATATAATAGCAGTTAAATTTTCGGTACTTTTTATTTCACATCTACATTCAGGACATCTTTTATATATAATATTAGAATTATTTAAATATTGCATTAAACAAGAACCACAAAATATATGAGTACAATCTAATAATACAGGGTCTTTAATATTATCTAGACATATTGAACAAGTTTTACTTTTAATTTCTGTTATTCTATCTGTTAAATCTTTTAATTTATCTTCTAATATTCTTAATTCCACATCAATATTTTTAATTTTATTAGCTTTTTGTTCTTCTGATATATCTAATTCTAATACATATTCTCTTTCTTTTTGTTTATTATATATTGATTTATTCATATCAGCGCATATTAGTTTAGCAATACCTTCTTCTGTATCATTTTTACCACCTAATTCTTTAACAGCACCAGATATATCATTAGCATTAATTTTTTCTAAAACACTTTGATTAATATAATTTTTAATAGCTTTTAAATATTTAGACATTTTACATAAATAATATTTTTCGGTCATTGCAGGGATTTTAAAGCTTTCTTTAACAAAATTTTTATTGCATTTTACTAACAAGTATTCAATATATTCTTCTTTTAATATATCCTTAATATTATAGTATTGCGAATAAGAACTTGAAGAGTATCTATCACATACATTCATATATGTACCACTTATCAACCAAATAAATAAATAATTAAATATTTCTATTTTATTAATTATATCATGACATTCGTCAATTATAATACGTTTCCATCTATTGATAAACTTGTCTTTATAACTATTATTATAATAATCTAATAATCTTGATAGTGTAGTATTCTTAATTAATACTACATCATATTGATTAAAATAATCTATGATATCTTTTTCATTATTTAATATATATTCGGGCAAAAACTTTTTAATATAGGTTAAACTATCAATTGCGATATATTTTAATGATGTATTATTTTTTAGTGTTTTTTCCCATTGTACGTATACAGGTCCCCTAGGAACAATAATCAATGTAGATGAAATCATATCTTGAATATTTGGAGTTTTTTTATTACTAGATACTGCTGTAAAATAATTATAAGCCTTATTACTATGATAACTATTTACCATAATATCATTAATATGTATATTATTTAATGGATTATGAGCTATAATTGATAAAGCTATTAATGTTTTGCCATATCCAACAATATCACCAAGTACACCAATATTTGTTGATATTTTAATATTATCATATGTATCATTATATTTTTTTATTTTGTAATTTATAGTACCAATATTTTCCATATGAATTGCTTTATACAAACATGCCAACTGATGTGGTTTTAGATTCTGTTTTATTTTATTGGGTTGACAGCAACGCGGAGATAAAGAATCTATTTCTAAATTATATACAATGTCACTATTAGACATTTAAACTTATCTATTATTACGTGAGTATATTTTATATAGCTTTTATACAAATTAATTTTACTAAAATGATATAAGAAATTGTTTAATTTATTAATTTAATATGGAAGAAGAAAAAAATACTGTTGAAAATGAAGTACCAAAACTTAAAAAAATCATATTTGCTCTCCCTGGTGATAATTTTAGTTCTAAATTTTTAATTGCTTGGACAGCAACTATTAGTAAGCTATGGAATATGCGTAAATATGATATAATGATATCACCTTCAACTGGTTCTTTTGTTTCATTTGTTAGAATGCATACTCTTGGATTAGATACTTTAAGAGGTGAAGATCAAAAACCTTTTAATAATCAAGATTTTGATGTATGGATTACAATTGATAGTGATATTGTATTTACACCAGAACAAGTTGTTGAATTAATTGAATCAACAGAACAACATCCAGTTGTTGCAGGAATGTATAGAATGTCTGATTTAACAAATTATGCTTTTGTAAAGGATTGGGATATAGAACATTTTAAGAAAAATGGTACCTTCAAATTTAGCACACCTGATGAAATTGAAACATGGAAAAAAGAAACTGAATTTAAGTACTACCCTGTTGTATATTCTGGTATGGGATTTATGGCTGTTAAAAAGGAAGTTCTTGATAAACTAAAATATCCATATTTTAATTCTGAACTAGAAGTAATTGAATGCGAAGACGGAAAAAAAATCAAAGATATTTGCAGTGAGGATGTAGCATTTTCTAAAAATATTAACAAAGCAGGATATCAAATAATGATTAATACAAATATTCGCGTTGGTCATATTAAACCACTTATAATTTAATTTATTTTGTTTTATATAATTAAATGGAAAAATTATCATTATATTTTGAAAAAATAAGTAATTATTCGCCACTTATTGTACTTATAATATATTTAATATATTACATTTTTTATAATTCTGTAATTACAATAATAATATTGGTAATAGGAATATATGTTGGATTTTATTTAAATAATTTTATTAAAGAATATTTAGATCATTATAGAGAGATTATTTAGTTTTAACATATTTTCTTTTAGCAACTTGCTTAACTTGCTTAACCTGCTTAACCAGTTTTTTTGTTTTACCGCCTTTTTTTTGTGGTTTATTATCGTCAGAAGATTCACTTGATGAAGATGATTTATCTGTATATGCGGTACTACTACTTATGTTAGAATTATTTTTATCATCATCTAAACTTTGCTTAATTAATTTTTCTTGCATTCTTTGTTCTTCTTGTATTCCTTGTTCTTCTTGCATTCTTTTATCTTCTTGTATTCCTTGTTCTTCTTGCATTCTTTTATCTTCTTGTATTCCTTGTTCTTCTTGTATTCCTTGTTCTTCTTGCATTCTTTTATCTTCTTGTATTCCTTGTTCTTCTTGTATTCCTTGTTCTTCTTGCATTCTTTTATCTTCTTGTATTCCTTGTTCTTCTTGTATTCTTTGTTCTTCTTGCATTCTTTTATCTTCTTGCATTCTTTGATCTTCTTGTATTCCTTGTTCTTCTTGCATTCTTTTATCTTCTTGCATTCTTTGATCTTCTTGTATTCCTTGTTCTTCTTGCATTCTTTTATCTTCTTGCATTCTTTTATCTTCTTGTATTCTTTTATCTTCTTGTATTCCTTGTTCTTCTTGTATTCTTTGTTCTTCTTGCATTCTTTTATCTTCTTGTTCTTCAATACGTTTTATATAAGCTTCTTGCTCTATATTTTTTCTTTCTTGCTTTTGTTTTTCTAATTCATTTGATTTATTTGTATTAGAAACAGATGAACTCGTGAAAGGTAAATATGAATAGTTTTGCACTGGTTCAACTTCTATATTTTGGGAAGGTGGTGTTGTAGTAATAGGTTGTATATTACTTTTTGGTTGCATTATTGTTTCTTCTGGTTGTGAGGAAAAATACCAATAAAATATGCTACCTACAATTATTAAAAATACAAATATACCAATACTTATTAAAACCCATTTAAATTTACTCATAATATCTTCATCTTCCTTTGTTTCTTCTGCGGATTCCTCGGTAGTTTCTTCTGCTGGTTCCTCGGTAGTTTCTTCTGCTGATTCCTCGGTAGTTTCTTCTGCGGGTTCAACTCCTAATATTACTTCGTCTTCATTTGCTCTTTCTTGTTGTCTTTCTTCAACAGCAGCTTTTATTCCATCAATAGTAAAATCATCCGAAAAAGATTCCTTATTATTATTTAATGAATTCATAAGCTTTTTTACTATTTGACTATCTTCTGATTTTATAAAATCTTTAGCACTATTGAGTGCTAATATTAATTTTTCAGTTAACATCTCAGATGAAGCCATTTTATTTTAAATAATTACTACTCTATAATAATATATTATTTAATTAGATAACACATATTATAAATGGATTTATTAAAACCAATATATGTTAAACGATGGTTATCTGAAACTAATCATATAACGTATGTTTTTGATGCTAATAAAGCTAACACATATAAATCAAGTTATAAAGTAATAAATGAGTATATATTCCAAGATAATAATTATGAAGATGCATTCAATAAAATAGTTTATTATATATTGCAAAAAGACAAAGATATAGAATTACCTTTTTATTTTTGGGATAAAGAGAATTTATTATATGATATTGATGAAATTAAATGGTCTGGTTATGATGTTAATCCATTTAAATCAAAAGATAGAAGTTCGGAATCATTAAAAGAACCTATTAATTTATCAAATAAATATGGTTTATTAAAAAAAACTGAATTTAATTTAGTATTTTATAGTGATTTTAAATATGATATTAAATATTACTTTGATAAAGTAATAAAAAAACCAGATTTTACTAAATATGTTAAAGAACTAATTAAAAATGAAGATATTTTAGTTAGTTTATATAACAAAGAAGTTAAATATGCAAATTTATCATTAGAAGAGTATAACGATGTTACTTTTAAAACTAGTTTAAATGATGTAGATGAACTTATTTTGTTATTTGATAAACTTGAAACTAATGAAAAAATGCAAATAATACAATTAGTTAATAATAACAATGCTATATATAAGTTGTTTAAAGAACATACTTATACTAATGAAAAGGAACTATCTTTTATTTTTAATATAACAAATCAAAAAGAAGAATTACTCAATATATTTTATAAAGGCAAAACTTCTAAAATTTCAATTAGTGAAAATGATGCAATTATAAACTTTAAATACCCAATTGATAATGGTAATAAGATTGAACAAATTATTAAAGATAAGAAGGAATTAACGGATTATATTGGAAAATATATTACTACTAAAACAGATTTTATTGAAAATGATATCAATCTTAGAGTTAAATTTATGGTTGATAATATTGAATTTCCAACTTTAATAAAAAAAATAGGCACATTTTCAAATATATTTGAGGCTATTATATTCAAAAATGAAAAAAAGAAAAATAGTGGATATTATGCCTACAAAAGAGTAAATGATATATTAAATAATAAGTTTGATGTCACTTCTTACATAAAATCTAGAATTATAGTAGGAGTTTCAGAAGATGATATTGTAAAAGAACTTATGGCATTTGGATATACTAAAACAGAATGTGTTACATTAGTTAAACAAGAATTGAAGATAATTGGTGATATAGGATTTAATAATTTAGATAAAAACCCTAATATCATTGATGGGACTTATATTGTTGTCAAAAAAAGTGGTAGTGGATTTGAAATAGATATTAAAAATTGTAAATCATATTATGAACTTGATAATATTAAATTTTGGCTAACTAAAATCATTGAGCAAATAAGAATTATTCAAAAGAAACCAGTTGTCGTTGTTCCTAAAAAAGAAAAGACACCTGAACCACCACCAAAGAAATCTTCATCAAAATCATCTGATGAAAATTTAGTAGAAGATGATATGGATTTTGATGATTTTTCAAAGTTTCAAGGTGGTGTCAAAAAAGTTGAATTTAAAAATTATTTAATTAATCGTTTGAGAAATGCTGATAAAGAATTATATAAAGATAATAATAAATCACGCAAATGTCAAAAAGAACATCAACCTGTTGTTTTATCAAAAGAAGAACTAGATGAAATTAAAGCAAAAGGATATAATAAATATTTTGATAATATTATTGAATATGGTAGTAATCCAGATATTAAAAACTATTATACATGTCCAAGATTATGGTGTCCTGTTAGTAAAATACCATTAGATGAAAGTCAAGAAAATCCAAAATGCCCGGGTGATAACGAGGAGCCAATAAAATTAAATGAAGATATGAAAAATTCCAATAAACCCAGATATGCTTATTTAATTAAAAATATAAATTTGCCATGTTGTGGTAAGAAAAAACCAAAAGAAAATGATAAGCCTAAAACTACTATAAAACCTTCCAAAAAATCAGATAAGCTTAATAAATTTGATAAGCCTGATAAAGCAAAATCAGATGAAAAATCTATAAAATTATTTAAATATGACGATGATGACAAAAATTATATTATGAATAAAATACCTTTACCATACAATAATCGTTATGGTGATATTGCAAAAGAATTATATAAAATATTAAAACCATATAATAGTGAAGAATATAATAAAAAATGTGTTTCGCCAAATAATATTAACAAAAAGGAATGTATATTAAGAAAAAGTTTAATTAATCAAAATGATATACCAGCCAAATATGATAATATAATAAATGTTGTTGCATTCTCTCTTGGTAAAACAAAAGAAGAATTTATTAAAGAAATTACAGAAAAAATGGATTTAATTACATTTTTATCACTTGATAATGGAAATGTATGCAAAGATTTTGTTGATTTAGAACCAATAATAGCAGAAGATAATGTTGAATTATATAATGATTTTCTTAAATTCAACAAAAAGTTTAAAAGGTCTTTATTAGATGTTCCAGATGTGAGTGATAATACCAATGAGAGTAATTACAAAAAATCAAGATATTTATTTATATATAAATCTTACTTAAAGTTTATCAAATATTTATCAGCTGATAATTATCCATTTGATAAAACCATTAAATATCTAAATTCATTAGTTGCTATAATTTATAAAAAATTAATTGTATTATGGGATATTGAAAAAATAGATAAAAATATTCAAGTTAATATGATATGTCCATACTATACAAGATTTATAGATTTATATTCATATTTAGATAAAAGCCCTAAGTTTATAATGATTATTAAAGAAAATAATTACTATGAACCTTTGGTATCAAAATCAATTACTATGAAAGTAGATAAAAAGTTATTTAATTTAGAAGAATATAAAATAGTAAAGGATATATTAATAAATTGTACAAAAAAGAATAATTTTGAAGATTATAATATTGAACTATTTACAAACAAAGATAATATAGCTGCTCTTAATAAACTATTAAAAGAAGAAAGTGAATTATTTACATTTGAATCTGTAATAATAAACACTGATTATACTATTAATAAAATAATTTTAAAAAATAATACATTATTGAAATTTAACCCACAATCTATTATAATATTACCACTATTGATAAGTGAATATAAAATTAAAAACGTCATATTTTATGATGATATAGTTGATAAAGAATTTAATATTAAAATTGTTAAAGATACATATGATAAATTTAACAAGGGATTTGAAAGTATTAAAGAATTAGGATTTTCAATTGATATTGGGGAAACAGTTTTAGATACCAAAGAATTAATAAGAACTAAGTTAAAAATAGCAGATGAAAAATATGAAACCACTACAAATAATATTATATTACCATTTAATGATAAAAATACATATTATAGTTATATTAAAATAAATGACAAAAAAATTAAAAAAATAGAGAAACTAAGATTACAAGTTAAAAATAAATTATTAGGTAGCAAGTTTACAGATGAATATTATAATTCTTTATGTAAAAAATCTAGAAGAAAAGTAATAAAAAAAGTATTAAGTGAATTTAAATCATCTTCATTTGATAAACAAGATATTAGAGATATACAAATTATAATAGAAGAAATACCATTATTATCTAGAAAGCATATTAAAAACTGGTATAAAAAATCCTTGTTGTATTCAAAGTATAATTATATAAATGAATTATCTAATAAAGTTAAAGATATAGGTAAAGAATTATTGTTTACACAATATAATGTAAGTGACAAGATACCACTTACTATATTAAAATATCACGAAGCATTACCTAATAATATTAGTAATATTGAAGAAAATATTGATTATTATAAATTACTAAAAGATATCAATGAAGTAGATAATAAATTATCAGAAATATTCAATGGTGATGAAAATGTATTAAGTAGCAAATGGACAAAATATAAAAAGAAAGTATGGTACAAATTACGCTACATTAAAAATACTTATAAAGAAACTTATATTAAAGGTCTTTTTGATTATCTTACAATTAAAATGAATACTAATTTACTATCATATAATGATATTATAAAAAAATCAAATGAATATTATCTAGATGTATTTAATAAAGATAATTATGACAAAAATAAAAAATCACGTATTAGAAAATTATTTAAGGATCCCCATTTTTATCAAAATTATGTAAAAGAAATGAATAGTATTAATAAAACAAAGAAATCTTTTAAAACATTAAGTATATTCTATGAAACATATTTTAATAAAAGTTCTTACGAAGAAAGAGAGAAAATTATAAATAATATAATAAAAAATAGTTTAATAAAATATCCTGGTGATATAGATATATATAATATTGCAAAATTACTAAATATATCTATACTTGTTATACATAATCGCACAGAATATGGTAAAGGTGTAAAAGTAGAAAAACGCGCAGGTGATAAGGATTTAAATATAACTACATCAGTATACAAAGCAGATTATAATATAGACCAACGACCATTAATAATGTTATATAGAAAGGTAGAAAAAACAAATATAAGTTATTTCATAATAAAGAATACTGAAATATCAGAACCATTTTATATGGAATTACAAGATGCTCCAGAAGATATTAAAAACAATATATTAGATTCTTCTAAATCAAGTGATATGTCATCTTCTACATCTACAAAATCTATATGATTTTAACTTTTTGTTCAGGTAATTTATAACACTTATTGTCTTTTTGTTTTAGATTGAATTGTATATCCAAATCATTTTCAATGCAATTATTATAAGTTTCTTCTTCTTCCTCCTGAATATCCTGTAATTCTTCTTTTTCATCTGCTACATCTTTGAGTAATTCCATCATGTGTTCTTCATCTATTAAAATACGACTATCACCAGTTCCACAAGGTGGTTGCTGTCCTAACATTACATTTGCTGATACACCATTTACTTTATCATATTCAGCAAATATACTAGCATTAATTAACATGTCTGTTGTTTCTTCAAAAGATGATTTAGCAAGTGGTCCAATATCACCTCGATTTATACCATGACGATCAATAGACATAAGTTGTCCCTTATAGGTCATGGTATCAATAAGTAGAGACATATGTCTGAAATTCATAGAACCTTCACTGGTTACAGCAACCAATTCTTTATAAAGAGCATTGCGAGCTGCTTCAATACCAAGAGTATCATAAATTTCGCGAATATCATTAGAAATTGTTCGCGAAGAGTCTATATTAGGATTTGCAAGAATATCTATTAAATTTGTTCCATCAGTATCAAGAACCCATTCTACAATATTATCAAACTTATTGTTTTCATCATTATATTTTGTATATTTCTTTTTATTCAAGGATACCTTTTTAATACCTTTATAACCCTTCAAAATAATTTGATAAACGATATTATGTTCAATTGCTTTAATTGTTGCAATTTCATCTTTGTCATCAATATCTTTTAGTGCTATTTCAGTTAATTTTATTCTGAATACACATTCTTCTGCGTTGTCATCACTATATACACAATCAATATATTTATCATATGCTAAATTCAATTTAGTATAAATATCAATCATTTTAAGTCCAAATAAATTCATATTAGATTTATTGAAAACCAATCTAAGAACCCAAGGAGAACTACTACGTGCCTTGCAACTATTACTTTCAATTTCTTCAAACTCTTTGTATACTTTCATAATACCTTGATCCTTTTCGATATTAGTATCATAATATTCACCATTATCCCAATAAATTTCACTATATTCTAATATATCGGATAATTTAGTAATTTCAATAGAGTTTTTAATATTCATAGCATGATTCTTTGTGATATCAATGCGCGAATCAGTAATTTCTCCATCATCATTCATATCTGGATTTACAATACTAGCAACATCCTGTTTCATATAAATAATTAATGTTGGTGTTTTAGTTTTCTTTGTAGCTGATAGAATTTCTTTAAGACGAGGTACTCCTGATGTTGCCTTAACAGCTGCAGCTGTACCAGAAACATGGAAAGAATCGAGTGTCATTTGTGTACCTAATTCACCAATTGTTTGCGCAGCTACAATACCAACCATTTCACCAGGTTGAGCAATTGCTTGTTTAAAGTATTCATTAATTTGTTCAATAATCCAATCAAATATTTCTTTTGTAAAATGATAATGAAATATTAATTTCTTGGGATTTAAATGAATTCTTAATAGAATATGAAAGAATTTAGTACCTTGGGTATTACTCTTAATACACAAATCCTTTTTAATTTTTTCAATAGCATTTAATACATAATCAGGTGTTAAATTTGTTTTAAATGCTTTAATACCTATTGATTGAAGACGTTTGTGTGCATTATTGATAATACGTTCAAATGGAATTGGATAATTGATAATCTTCTTTTTTTCACCACCAAATACATATTTTATAAGAAATTCTTTGTCATCAAGCATTTCTTCAAAATGTTTAGTGCATTTTTTATAAGTATCTGCTTTAATTGTTTCAAATGCTTCTGTTGTCATATGAAGAGCAGGATTATCAGTTGATTTCAAATGATATTCTTGATTTATTTCTAAGGTATCCTTTTCAATAGTATTGATAACTTGTACCTCTATTTTACAACCATTCATACCATCTTCACCATAAATATATTGTATAATTGAACCAATAGCAGTTCTTACAGTATTATCATAGTGAATTTTAGAATCTTCCATTGCCTTTACTAATCTGCGTTGAATATATCCTGTCTCTGATGTTTTTACAGCTGTATCAATAAGACCTTCACGCCCACCCATCGCATGAAAGAATACTTCTTGTGGAGATAGTCCTGAGATGAAACTATTTTTGACAAATCCTCTTGCTTCTGGACCATCATCATACTTTGTAAAGTGAGGCAAAGTTCTATCTGTAAAACCATATGTAATACGTTTACCATCTACATTTTGCTGACCAACACAAGCAATCATTTGTGCAACATTTGTTTCCTTACCTTTTGATCCAGATTTAACCATATTAATCATTCTGTTTTTATTTTCATCAATTTGTGATAAACCAATTTTTCCAACTTCACTTGTTGTTTCATTGAGAATACCGATGATTTCACGTTCAATATATTCTTCATTATTAAAGATACTATTGTTATCAATTGTACCTCTGCGAATTTCATCAAGTTTATCATAAGCCTTAGTTTTCATTTCTTTGATTTTATTTTTAAGATTTTTGTCTGTTTCTTTATCAGTAACTAAGTCACTAATACCAACACTAAATCCAGCAGTCAATAGCCAACGACAAACAAGGCGCTGAGTATTATCTAGGAACTTTCTTACTTCAAATGGTCCATAATCATGATATATTACTGGAATCATACCAGTTGTAATACCGTGAAAGATAGTTTTATCAAGATTGCCTTGTTCTAATTCACTATTATTAATAATGAACTTCTCATTTTTCTTATTTTTACGATTAATATAAAGGCTCGGAGGCAATATTTGAGAATAAGCTTCTTTGCCCGTATACATATACTTTTTATCAGGTTTCTTTAAACTACCACCAAAGTAACTGTTAACCATTTGAATATTTGCCAAAGTTTTATCTTGAATTTTTGTAATATCCTTTGTTAATCTAAAAGAACCCAATAGAGTATCTTGAACAACTTCAATAATCGGCTTACCATCTCTCGGTGCCAATATCATATATGGAACAGCCGCTATATCCATTAGTTCATTCATTGTTTGAACACTTTGAGGACAATGCAAATTCATTTCGTCACCATCAAAATCTGCATTATATGGTGGAGTATCTAGAACATTCAAGCGAAATGTTTGATATGGCATAATAACTACTTTATGACACATCATAGACATTTTGTGTAAAGAAGGTTGCCTGTTAAATAGAACAAAATCACCATCTTTAAGATGTCTATGAACTACATCTCCATATTTTAAATCTTTTGCGTTTTGTTCTAAATCCTTTGAATATTTTAGATTAATAGTTGTATTATTTTTTTTAATGTATTTTGCACCTGGCCAATTATTAGAACCATTCATTACAAGTTCTCTCATTTTTTCAATATTATATTGATTTACGATTTCCGGAAAAGTAATATTGATAGCTACTTTAATAGGAACTCCCAATTCATCAATACTAATATAAGGGTCTGGTGTAATAACTGAACGTGCTGATTGGTCTACGCGTTTACCATTAAGATTGCCTCTGATACGACCTTCCTTCTTTTTCATGCGGTCTGATACAGATTTAAGTTTACGACCATTTCTTTGTTGAGAAGGAGCTAATCCAGGTATTTGATTATTAATAAATGTAAATACATGATATTGTAGAAGCATAGTAATATACTTAATAGTATCTTCCGATGCTCCTTTATTGATTTTATCAATAATACTGTTATTAGTCTTAATAATATCACTAAGCTTATGTGTTAAATCGTCTTCCCTTCTTTGACCATTCTCTTCAATAATACTGGGGCGAACAGCTGGTGGAGGTACTGGTAATACATTACATATCATCCATTCTGGTCTATTCCATTTTGGATTAAATCCCATCATTTCCATTTCACGTTCAGTAATTCTTTTGAATATTTTGAGGATATCTTCAGCTGTAAATTCTTGTGATATTTTTTCATCTTTTTTTTTATCCTTCCATTCAGCAATAATTTTCATTGCATTTTCTTTATAAATTTTAGTAGGACGTAAAGCGCCACATCCAATACCACCATCATCTCCACATGATCTTAACTTAGTTGTATTATTACATAGTTTGTAATAAGCCTCCCATCTTTTTTGATTATTTTTAATTGAAATAATTTTTGCCATATCGTTTTTAAAATCCTTATGTTCTGTATCAGGTGAAATTAAACATTTAGAACATTTATAACATACACAATTTAATAGTTTTTTAACAATATCAAAAAACATTGCATGAAATACAGGTTTCGCTAATACAATATGTCCAAAATGACCGGGACAGAAAATATTCTTTTGCTCGCAAGTACAACAAATACGATTATGTTCTAAAACTCCCATGCGCGAATCAAATAAACCACCAATAATTGGTTCGCTACCAGCATACGTATCTGTTTTATTGATTTCTACGACAGAGCGTTTGATAATTTCATCCGGTCCCAATACACTAAATTGAATACCTTTAACCTCTTGGATTTCAACTTTCTGGTCATTGTAAGATAGTTCTGGATAAATTGACATATCTCTTAATAATAGTAGTTAAAATAACTCGTCTTATGTTTAAATTATTTTTAAAAAAAATATCAATTTTTATTTTTATTGCTTTCTAAATAAATTTGCAAAGTCTTCATAGAATAAATATATTAATGTAATAAATATTGCTAATATTATTGAAACTACTATAAAATATCCATTTTTCTTACCTTTAAAAGGTACTCCTTGAAAAGGCATAGATAATAATGATATTATAAATGATGTAGGTAAAAAAATAGCAGCAACTATTGTTAATATGCGAGATGTTCCTGAATCTAAATATGATATTCTTTGCATAGTACCATGTCTTGTTTGTTCTAAACTGTCTTTTAAATTTATAACATTGTTTTGAAATACTTTAACGCGATTTTTAAATAATTCATAATCATTATTATCTTTTTTTTCTTTATCATAGTTAATAATTATAATAATACGTGATACAATCATTATCATATCATTGATAATATTATTATAAGATAAAACATAATATAACAATTTATCTAAATATTCAATCATTTTATAACTATTGAAAAAATCCAGCCATGTTACATGTTTTTTAATGACATATAGTATTTCATTGATTCTACGGTAATCTCTTTCGCATTTATCAATTATATTAATAAATAATTTTAATATTTTAGAATTTTTGTTTATGAAGCTGAGATTATCTAAATCATCAGTAATAATATATTTATCTTTTCCTAAATAAAAAATAGTTTTATATATATATAGTCCTTGTATTTTTTCCGTTAATAAACTTGAATAATCTAAGCTAGTTTCATATTGCGTATTTGCTCCTTTTAATTGTTTAGAATTATTATAATGAAGTATTGGTATACTAAGTGAAAAATAAAATTTATTATCATCAACTATTAGTTTTTCTTTTTTTGTTAATAATTTATTAATTTTATTTTGATCTAAATTATATTTATCTATATTATTATATGTAATAATGTTCATTATATAAATCTATTAGATATAGAATATTTTTTTAAATATTATAAATCTTAATTTTTCTTCTAGGTTTTTCAACATCAGTTATAGTAAACTTGCTTTTAGGTTTTTCAACATCAGTTATAGTAAACTTGCTTTTAGGTTTTTCAAAATAAGTTATAGTAAACTTGCTTTTAGGTTTTTCAACATCAGTTATAGTAAACTTGCTTTTAGGTTTTTCAACATAAGTTATAGTAAACTTGCTTTTAGGTTTTTCAACATAAGTTATAGTAAACTTGCTTTTAGGTTTTTCAACATCAGTTATAGTAAACTTGCTTTTAGGTTTTTCAACATCAGTTATAGTAAACTTGCTTTTAGGTTTTTCAACATCAGTTATAGTAAACTTGCTTTTAGGTTTTTCAACATCAGTTATAGTAAACTTGCTT
>Ga0222717_10001025_pt1 | contig 23393 bp, 20 predicted proteins | sample C33_18DmetaG_FD_165053 | JGI IMG/M metagenome (GOLD analysis project Ga0222717, IMG submission 165053) | Estuarine water microbial communities from San Francisco Bay, California, United States - C33_18D | ecosystem: Environmental > Aquatic > Marine > Unclassified | place: USA: California... | reverse complement strand
TTTGTCTCAACATCTTTAAGTTTTCTATCTAACAATGCTAGTATTTGAGCATTGTCTGCTTCACTAAATGGATTCTTACTATATCTAAGGTCTGAATTTTCTTGCAGTTCGTCCTGAAACGGTTGACTTCTTTCGCTGTGTTTTTCAACTAAATAATCAGCAGATGTAGGTCGATTTCTTCGTTGGCGCACAGGTGTGGTTACAGGGGCTTTAGGCTTTGGCGGCAAGTTTAGTTTTGGTGCGCTAGGGTCAGTTGTACCACCACCTATAGCATTGCGTTTTGTTGTGTCTGCATCAGATGCACTTGTACCTTTAGCCGCACTTACAAGCCGTTTTGCCGTGGCTTTATTGCGGTTAGGGTCTACATTTTTAACTTCTTTTTTAACTTCTTCTTTACGTTTTTTAGCAGCCTCGGCTGCGCGAGCAGCAGCTTCACGTTTATTTTTATCTCGCTTTGCCTTGTCTAGTTTTGCATTTGCTTCATCTAATGTAGTGTTGCTTTTGCTTGCTCCACTACTAGGCTTGCTAGAGCTTCCGCTAGATGATCCCACTCCACTTCCGTCAGGTGTCCCAACTCTAGGGGCACCCGCAGCGGCTCGGGTTTTCCTGTCACTCTTACGCTTTGATCCAGCACCTGCATCGCCATCTCCACTTGCTTTCGCGTTAGGTGGTTTAGTTTTATCTGCGTCTGGTTTTGCATCAGATTTTGCCCTTTTGTTTGGGGATTTTTTCTTATCAAATATACTAGTTTGTTTAATATCGGTGTCATCAAGTAACCGATTTATTTGGTTTTTAGCCTCTAACGGTGTGCTTTTTAAACCCGCATAACTAGCAATATCTGCCCGTACCACAGGATCATTAAAGTCTTTGCCCATAGTGCGTTTACGTACTGCAGCTTGCGGTCTTATTTGTAAATTGTCTAAAAATTTTTCATCTATAATGCGGGGTTCTACAGTAGGTTCTGCAGTGGCAGATGTATCTTGACCCGGACGCATGGGAGGGGTGCCAAGTTTAGCACTACGCCCCATGCCAGCAAACGAGGCTTGCGTTGGCGTTACAGGTTTAGGAGCAACTTGTGCTTCCATGTCTGTTTGTCTAGGGTCTGTTACTGCCTCTAACGCAGGAGGTACAATGATATTATCTACATTAGGAGCAGGGGACTTAGCCCGTATCGCATCAGATGCACGTTTTAAACTAATCACTTCCTGTGGTGTAGCTTTGGCGTTAGTTACACCTGCCGCCGTTAACGCGTCCTCATATGTTTTTCGTAAAGCCTCGGGCCTACGAAGCTCTCCTGCATTAGCTATTGTATCTTGCAATACTTTAGTGCGTGTAGCATCTGTTTCTGCGAGCCTATCTGTAACTTGTTTAGCGTCGGCTGTTTCCTGTGCAGAAAGTTGTTTTAAAGCCGTTTGTGCATCTGACCGTTCAGCCAAATCAGTTTCTTGTTGATCAGCCTTGCGTCTGCGAGCGCCTTCTAATCCATCAGGCAAGAACGATAGCAAATCACTACGGTACGGGTCTAACTGATCTGCGACATCTGTTGTAGGTGCAGCCTCGCGTAAATCGGGTCCAGAAGGTGCCCTATCTGCAGTAGCAGGAATTGGTTCTCGCAAAGTTTCGCGCCCCAACGCGTCTTCACGCACCTGTTCAGGGAACAACTCTAATTGTGCGCGTTCTTCGGCTGTACGTCTAGGATCGGTAGCTAAATCCATTTGTGCTTCAGGACGAAGGTTTGCCAATCCTCGGGCTACATCACTACCTGCTGTTGCAGCAGCACGGTCAAGCCTGCCGTCACGTTCAGGATCAATGGCTTTAAGCTGACGATCTATACGAGCACTTGTTTGTTGTTGCGTACCTAGATCACTTAACAACTCAGTAGCACGATCAGTAGAAACACGGTCAAGTTTTGATTTTATATCTGCAGAAGTTTTAGTTGCTAACTCCATATCTTTTAATGAAGCTAAACCCATACCGCCTTCGATAGAAGATTTTGGACTACCTTTTTTGGTCCCGCGCACATATTCTTCAAAAGATAAATCTTTTTCGAACCACGGTGAATCGGCTATAAAACGTTCATAATTTTCGCGTAAATTACCTTGGTATTTTCCCTTAGCTACAGCCTCATCAAAACGTGTTTTGTTTTGTACACCGCGTGGACCTGTAAGTAATTCACCTAACTCACTGTAATCTTCATCAACAATGTTACGTTTAGCTTTTTCTTCGTTTATTATTTTTTCAATATCAAGGGCAGGTGCATCTAAGGTACGCAGTGTATTAAAATCAACTTCACCTGTTTTATCTAATGATTCGCTAATTGCAATTCTTGCATCAGCTAAACTAGGTGCTTCAGTAGTTCGTATAGTAGTAGACCGTTCTTCTTCACTGTCTACGTCACTTTGATCCGATGTATTAGCCCCTACTCGTGATCTAGGAGTGGCAAGATCAAGCATAGTTTGTGCAAACGCGCCTACACTAAATCCATAACCTGCAGCCTCACCGCTACCATCAAATGTACCTTTTTCGGGGTTATACCCCTGTTCAATCATGTTTTGAGCTATACTAGACGCTGTTTCTTGCGCACCTTCAATACCACCTTCAAGACCCGCACGTTTAATACGGTTAGTGATAAGTTTACTTTGCGATACAGTGCCAGTTTTTAATGCTTTAACGCCTTTAACAAAACGACTTATAGGAACTAACTCAAGTGCGCCCGGAAGTACACCTAACAGGGCTGCAAGATTACGTTCGTCTTGTGTAGCATCTGCGGCTCTTGCACGTTCACTAGCTTCCCCAACGCCTGCGCCAACAGCGGTAGCAACACCCGCATAAGGGTTAGCAGCAAAGACGCCTGCAAGTCCTGCAAACGAACCTAATGCCTCACTAAATTTACGTGGTACACTATCGCCAGTGTTTTGCGTTGGTTCTACGTATTCTTGTGCGGCCCCACCAACATATTTAATACCATCACGTACAACATTTTCTGCCTCTTCGGGTAGTAATGCGGCAATACCTAACGCACCGGATTCTATCATCCCCGCAGCACCGCCTACAAGACCTTTAGGCACTTCAGCTACGTAGTCCATAATAGTAGGTTTATACGCTGCCATTTGTGCATCACCTGCACGGCGTCTTGCTTCACGTCCTTGTTGCAATCTATTTTCATCTGCAATACGCGGAGCATCTAATTGCCGTTGTAATGCTTGATTATAACGATCTATAACTTGTTCTCTTGTAGACCCTGCAGGAGCATCTACTGTGGCTTTTCTACCGTCCCCAGTATCAAGTATAAATTGAGCCATGAAAGACTAACCTCTAAAATAAGTTATGGAACAGGAGTTACAGTAACACCGGGATTACTAGGGTTTACAGGAGCTTGTGTAGGCATACCCGCTTGCGCTCTTAAAGCATCTAATCGCGTCTTCATTGCCCCTAACAACGCATATGACAATCCAAATTGCAATGCTAACTGTCGGTCAATATTAGATTCCCAAGCGTCTACAGCTTCTTCTGCTGCTTTTTTACCAGAAACATCTCCATCTCTAATAGCTTTAGCAAGGTCGTTTTGTAACGCTGCATAATTAACGTCACCTGCTAACATTTCGTTTCGATCAGCTTCTAACCGTACGACCTGTGCTGTATATAAGGCTTCCATTTCTGACATATTTTTACGGTTAAATTCTTCTACGGCCTTGTCATACGCATCTTGTCCTCTTGCGCTTTCTAAAGATGCGTTTACTGAATCTGAAAGTGCCTTTTGCTCATTTGCACTTCCTTGCGTAAGTCTAGCCTGTTCTGCAAATGCTCGTTTGTCTAATGATTGCAGTTTTGCAAGTCTTGCGTCAGCTAGATTATCTAATCCCGCCTGTTCAATCACAGCGTTCTGTTGTTGTGTGTTATTTTCTGCTTCGTTATTTCTAATATCAACTGCTGTTTGATTGCGTGAGTCTACATTAAACGCAGACTGTTTGCCTGCACGTACACCTTCAGCCATTGTAGCACTTGTGTCTAATCTTGATTGTATCCCTGCAAGACCTTTACCCAACAAATCTTGAGATTGTTGACCAATTTGACGTTGCATTAACTGTCCTTCTTTACCTATATCGGTATCAGTCAAGATTGCTGCGTCTTCAATGCCTCTACGGTCTAACTCTGACTTAGTACGCCGTTTACGAGTTTTATCTTGTGCTGCAAGGTATGCGTCACTTAAACCTCCAGAACCACGCCGCGCTCCACCAAGTGTGGCTATCATATTATTCATTCTATCATTACCGCGATACTCGTTTTCAAGAGCTTGTTGACGGTCAATTTGACGTGCGCGTGTATCTTGCTTGGCTTTACGTAATAAATAATCGTCTGACTCATCACGAGCATCAAGTCCCATAGCCAACGGGTCTTGATTTTTATTAACCATGCTAACGTTTTGTTTAGTCACACCTTCAAGTAATTTTTGGTCTGTTGCATCTAAATACTCATCAGGACTAACAGCTTGTAGACCTGCAACTTGTGTTGCGTCAGGATCGTCCATTGTTATTGCATTAAGAGAACTAACTGTATCGCCTGCACCTGCCAACATATCAGCTTGCGCAGTATCTACTGCCGTAGTGTCAACTTGTTCAGGGACTACCGCTTCAATCTCTGTATCTATGCCTTCAAACGCGCTAGGTTCTCTTTCTACAGGTAAAAATGTAACACCGTCACCTTCAGGTAATTCATTAGGATCAAAAGTTTCTGCACCATCTTCAGGTACAGGCTGTTCTGCAGTATCTTCAGAAGTTTCAGATGTTTCTCCCGGTTCGGGTAAATCTGGCAACAAACTAAAGTCAGTCTCGCCCCCACCTAAAAATGGAGCATCTATCAATTCTCTAAGTTGATCGTTATTTAACCCACCCATACTGTCTAATACCTTGTCAGCATAAGCCATTTCTGCTTCAGACTGTTGGTTAAATATACGCAACGCGCCCTGACCCGCAAATCCACCATATTTTGATTCAAGTTGTGTTAGTAAGTTTGAACGTTCGTTTGTATCACTAAGACTTTGCCCTATCCGACCCACAAACCTACCAAATGGTGATCCCGCTGAACTTCCTGCTTCGGAGTTAAGAGGATTTAACAATGCAGCGGCAGCAGCATTTTCTTCAGTCATACTTTCAAGACGTGCAATATAAGATTCTGCATTTGCCCCAAACAACTGTTCGGCTCTTGCTTTTTGTTCAGGAGTTAACGTAATTAAAGTGCCTGTAGCATAGCCAACAATACCACCTGCAGCCATGCGTGTAGGAACTTGTGAAGGTATACCCTGAGTACCTTGTATAGGAGGTCTACGCATCCCACCTAATCCCGCCTGTCCTGCAGCCCCAGTTAATCCTGCAAGTCCTGTAGGTTTAGATTGAGCCGCCGCTGCAGCCATGCGCCCCATGTTTCTTTGTTGGTTTGCTTGTTTGGTTTGCAGAACGCCGCGAGTATCTTTTACTTTTCCTGCAAGATTTTGTTTGTATCCATTAAGGACTTCGGCTTCAAGTTTTTCAGCTACTGTACCTGCGTTTTGTTCTGCACTTAGTGCTTGATTACGTTTGACAGCTTCTTGGTCAGACTTCATTTGTTGTAGAGCTAATAAGTCTACAAGTTCTTTGTTTTGCGAATACCGTTTTTGCAGTTGTTGAGGGTTCCCACGATATGCGTCTTTACGACTTTCAATTTGTTGGTCTATACCTAAAGCCATTATTTACCTCCTCCACCTGCAGATGTTTTATCTTGGCTACCAAACAGACTATTAAAAAACCCTAAAAAATCACTACTATCTGTTTGTAATTGTTGCAAATAGCTAGGTTCTTGATACGTTACATTTTGCGAGGCAATAGGTAAATTTTGCAACAATGATTGCATGTACTGAGTTTGTTTATATGGAAAATCTCGTTCTTCTTCAAACTGTGCTCTGTCTGCAGCAATACCTTCGGATTCAATATTGCGTTGCACATTTCCTAAATCGGCTAATGCGCCTAATCCTGCCATACCATATTCATTTATGTTTTGTTGAGCAGTCATACCACGATCTTGTTCAGTATTAAATTGATTTTGAGCATTGTTAAACGCGGTGTTATATCCTTGCCCAACAAGATTAGCTATATTGCGTTGTGTACCGTATTGGTTTTCAGCATCTAACACCGCCTGACGTGAACCCCCAAACGATCCTGCACGGGTCATACGTCCTGCATTGGCAATACGATCAATTTCAGATTGTCTACGTGCTTCATCAATTTGCGGTTGTAAAGACTGCATTAGGTAGGGGTTCATATATTGCCCTACATTTTCTCCAGTATAAGATTCAGGAGTAAACCCCCCTACTCCCATTTCATCGGTAGGCATTGCAAGTCCACCTACTCCTTGAAATGCTGCATCTTGCAAATCTGATGACCCTGCAGATAATGGCCCTGTGTAAGCGTTATAACCTTCATTAGCCAACGCTTGACCTTTACCAAGCATATTAGTAACATAATCGCCTGCCCAATTTGACAGCGAAGATTCTTTGCCTGTAGCAATCGGGTCTTCATTTGTTGTAAGAATATCAGCCATAGTTCACCTCATGCGGGTAAGAATTTTTTAGGGTCAATTTCTTTCCCCTGTTTACCATTACCTGTACGTTTTTTACGTACGCGGGTCATCATATTTTCAAGAACTTTTGCGCCTGCTTCTGAATTACCATTACCTAAATGACTAACTACATCTGCAGGAATAACAAACTCACCATCACTAAGTCGTGCTTCTTGCACACCATCTATGGATGCAGGAACTTTATCGGCCATCCCATCAGTTGCGCCATTAAGATATTTGCCTTGTTTTAATTCGGCAATACCACCTGTAGCCATTTGTTGAACAGGCGCTATAGGTACAGGATTGGGTGTGCGTAGTTCTTGTGCAGGGTTAGAAGCATTTAGCGCGGCTAAACCTTCAGCAGACATTGGAGTTGTACTACCTTTAGGTTGATATTGAACATCAGTAAAATATCGTTGCCCACCACTTCCCGGACGCCTATCAGGATTATACGTGTTAGGAACACGTTCACGCACAACATCTAATTCGGGAATTGTACCTTGATACCCAGTAGCCGCTGCACCTGCATCTCCAAATAACCCTAAAGCACTTCCGGTCATACCTGCAATAGCGCCTATGTTTGTCCAATCGTAAGAACCATCTTTATTGGTAAACATATTTTGAGCTTCAGTAATGGCCGTACCACCAAAACCTGTAAGACTGTCTAAGAAACTTGAGGCCATTACATCTCTCCAAGTAATTTTAGTAGCATATCATTTCTATCTATCACTTGTCCACCCTGTGCAAAGTTACGTGTAGTTCCTCGGGGATCGCCGTAAGGCGTAGCAAACAACGCTTCTTGTTGTGGATTAGCAAAAATACTTGTTCCTCCAATATCATAAGTATAATCAAGTTGGAATGGGTCAGGATTGGTGACTGTAGTTTTAGCACCATCAAACATACCCATTTGTCCCATTTGTAAAAAATCCCGCATGTTATTTTGTTGGTTTTGTGTATTTATCTGTGTATTTAATTGCGTGTTTAAATCTATCACAGTGTCTAATTCAGACTGTGTATCATTTTGCGTATCTAAATCTGCGTACAATCCTGTAGCAGGATTAAACATTGAAGTGTCTGCTAACGCTGTATCTGTATTACCGCCTAGCGTTTGCTGTAACAAATCCACGTCTAATTGGTCTACAACATTGTCGCCTGTAACGTCGTATTGTGTTGTTTGTTGTTCCGTTATAACATCTTCTTGCGCTAACAGGTCAACAACAAAGTCAACATCTACTTGCGTTACATCTCGCGCAGGTTTGCCAAGCAATTCGGCAATAGAGTTATATTGCGCGGTTGGTAAATATTCTTCAATTTCATTAAGTTTTGCTGTCTGGTCAAACTGCCCTGTAAATTTACCTACGTCTGTTTCGGTAGGATCGTTAAGCCCTAATTCTTGGAACCTACTACGTACCTCGTCTCCAGTAACAACGCGGGGATCAGTGTATTCGTTTATTGCTGTTCTTTGCGTATCTTGAAAAGTATCGTCATTAGTTTGACCTATAAATCGAGCAATTTCATCTTCGTCTGCATTATATCCTACATCTTCAAGAAACTGTTTTGCTTCGTCTTTTGTTACTTGACGGGGATTGACGTAATCGCCAATAGCGGTTTTTTGTACTTCTTCGTTTAACGTGCCAATAAAATCAGCAAGTTCTTCTGGTGTAGCCGTATACCCTGTATCAGCAAAATATTGTGTTGCCTCATTTTTGGTTGTAGCTAACGGGTCGTATTCGTTACGAATGTCTGTAGTTGCAGATGCCTCGTCTTTTTGTCCAACGTAGGCTTCAGCCTGTTCATCAGTTAAAATTATACCTTCTTCCAACGCCGCCGCTTTTACTTCGTCAGCACTAAGAAACTTAGGATTAATAAATTCGGCTACTGCAGTGTCTAAATCCGCGCTAGGATTAGAAGTAACGATAGAATCTATATCAGCTTGCGTAGGTTTATAATCAGGATTTACAGTGCTAAACGCAGTATTAGCCTCATTTGTACTGACATACATGGTGTCGTATGTTGAGTTTAATACGTTATTTAAAATTACGTTATCGGTAAGGCCAAGCTCCTGCAATGCTGCGGTAGCTTCTTCTGCTGTAGAAGTGTTGGCAAAGATATTGTTTATGTTAGGATTAATTCTAGGAAGTAAATCAGCAATAACATTCCCTGTGGAAGTTGCACTGTCTCCAACTAATGTCCCTAACATATCACCAGCGGCTAGAATACTTTTAGCCTGATCTATAGTAACACTAGGAATACTAAGAGTACCGCTAGTACCACCCCCAGTTAGAAAGGCTTGTATGCCAGCATTAACTACATTATCGAACCCACGCACTGCGTTAGGGTCTATTTCAAGAGCGTATTTATCCGTTAACATCTGAGGTATAATTTCTTCTATAGACTCAGATATACCTTCTTTGACCATAATATCAGCAATGTTTAATATATTACTGCTAAGTTGTTTTACTGCATTTGTAGTAATTGTAGATTTGCCTGCCCCAAGAAAGGTTTTTTCCAGCGAACTACCCATGCCTGTTACATACAATGCACCAGTGACTACCGCTGCAGCCGCCGCTGCATTTTGTGCCGCAGGAACTGCTAAATTATGTGCAGCATCTTTTTGTGCGTCTGTAGCAGTTTCTTCAGTTACACCTTCTTTTCGTAGCGCAGTTGCATAAATTGTGTCGTACGTATTAGAAGCAGTGGCTCCGTACGCTTCAGCAACATTAAGTCCACCTGCAGTAGTTATTCCTAATTTAGAACTAAATTTTGCAGCCCATTCTTTACCAGCAATGTTAGCCGTAGATTTGTAACCAATTCTGGCAACTGTCGCTCCCGTCAGTAACAACGGTATTTCTTGCAATACTTCTTTACCTATAGTCTGAGCTAAGACTTGTGTTGGAAATCGTTCGTAAGCGTTGTACACGCCTTCCAATTGTAGTAACGTATTATCTGTAGCAGATAGTTCTTTACCGGGATTTGCTTCGTACCACGCATTTAGTGGGGCTGTACGCAACTCTTCAATTAGGGGACCGTTTTCTTTCCACGCATCACTTTGTATATCATAAGCCGAAGAAAGAATAAAATCGGCGTACCTACTTATCTCGGCATCAGGAGCATCAGCTTTTAACACATCTAATCCAGCGACAGCATCGACCATTTCGCCGGTAGCCAAAAGAAATATATTAGATATATTATCCCAAGTTTCTTTGTTTTCTTCAGTTGAAAAGTCATCTCGAATACGGTTGTAAAAAGTTTTAGCTGCTTTAGCTATAGGTGTACCTACAAGGTCATCAAAAGTTTGCCCATCGTTAGGATTTAAGTTTACAAGAGTAGCAAGCATCATAGGACTAGGTTCAATTATACCAATTGTATTTCCATTGGCGTCAAGCGCCCTAGTTCTATCTTCGCTAAGAGAAGTTGCACCGCCCGGAATAGCTGTAAATCGACGAACTCCATCTTCGCCTTCTTCCATTACATCTGTCATATATAAAAATGTATCTATGTTTCCTACGCCGTATTGATTTACAAATGTGGTAGCTGTAGGCGCGACCCCCGTAGTAGTTTCTAACATAACACTTGTATCAACACCGCCTGTAGCTGTGTCTTGCGTTGTGCGTAGTTCCCACGTAGGAACTCCGTCATTGTTGGTTAAGATGGCACTACCATCTAATAACTGTTGTGCGCCTACGCCTTCGCCCAAAACTACTTCGTCAAGAACACGGGTGCCCGTTGTTTGCATAGGGTCTTCAAGATAACGAAAATTACTTACCGCATCGGAAAGGTCTTCAAGAGAAGTTTTTCCAAGCCAACGATGATCGTTAAAATCATCTTTAAATTTTTCATAAGCACCATCACCAACGTGGGTTATATCGTTTTCAGTATACCCCTCTCTTTCTAAACGTTGGATTATGGAATCTGGAGTCCAACCACCCCTAGTATCTAAAAATTCAGGTGGACTTCCTTCTTTTTCAAACCGTATGTAAGTTCCTTCAAGGAACTGCTCGTACCCTCTTGTTGTACCAGAAACGCCAAGGGTACTTAAACTTTCTTCTGGTACAAAACCTGCGTCTTTAGCTGCCTTTACTATTTCAGGAGATAACTCAGCGGAGTAAATCATGCTGTCCGCAAACTCGTTCATATCTAAACTTAAAATATCATTTGTATTTCCTAAAAATTCTTTAGCGTAATTAAGGTATTTACCTAGTTGGTTTGGGCTTAGTGATTCAATGGGTATGCCCCGTGCATTTAACGCCGCTGTAACATATTGAAGTCGTGTTTGGTCTAACGCAGCATCGGCTTCGGACTGCGTATTAGGCATGTTTGTAAGTGATCCACTAGTGCTTAAAAATGCACTAGCCGCATCTACTTCATCTACACCAAGATAGTTAGCAATAACTTTTAAATTTGCATCTGGTTTTAAGGCTAAAACTATTTCGCGTTGTACCTCGTTAAATATAGGAGATAGAGAAATGTTGAGATCATTTATATCAGACATTAAATACTGGCTTTGATCGTCGTACTCAATCTGAGCATCATTTACCGCAAGCATTACATCGTCATACTCACTCTGTAATGCGTCAAACGTAGGAGTATAATATGTATCATACCGTTCCTGCAATGCTGCATAAGCTGCATCATATGCTTCTAAGTCCGTTCCATAAAAAGCCTGCGCATTATCAACTTCGTTCTGTAATGTAGTGCGTAGACTATTATATTCGTCTGTCACGTTTTGAGCCGTTATAAGCGTTGTATTTAACGTATTAGCAGCAACTGCAGTTTTTTCGTAGTCTCCTGTAATTTTATCTAAACCTTCGTAAACAGGTTTGTCTATTACTTCTTTTAATCCTTTGTATCCGTAGTTTTCAATAGTTTTAAAAAATGCGTCAAACGTAAGTTCTGTGTTACCGTCAATAGCGGCCCCTGCTGCGTTACCTAATGCAGTTGTTAGCAGTCGCGCACGATCCTCGTCTAATCCTAAACCTTCTTCACTGGTCATGTAGTTGTTCATGGTTTTGGCAAGACCAGAATACTTACTTACAATGTTTGTAAGCACTGCACTACTTATATCACCACCGTTTAATTCTGCAGTTACTCCTGCAGCTATTGCGTCTTTAACACCATCTTGTAAATTTTCCCATCCAGCAACTACGGGAATTTTTAATCCATCAGCATCAAGTTTAAATTCTCCAAGATCAGTAAGTTCGTATTCACCTGTAAGATTAGTATATGCGTCGTCAATTACACCTAACGCAGCGCCTACACCTGCGTTTATACCTCCTATAGCAAACGCCTTTAAAGGGTCTTGACCGTAAACTAATGCTTTTGCCGAGGATTTAACGCCTTCGTTAATTAAATTACTAACAGTCTGGTTAAAACCTTCGGCTGTAAGAGTGTCTGTAATTCTAGGGGCAATCTTAGCGTCAAAAGTTTTACCTATGGTAGACCCTGCATAAGATATGGCTCCTGCTTTAATAGCATCGCTTAAATCACCACCCCGAGCTATTGTAGCGGCTCCTGATGATACACCAATAACCCACGGGGGGATTGTACCACCAGAGGCAACAGTAATGCCAATATTAATGGCGTCGTATATATCTATGTTATCTATAGCCACATCAAAAACAGGAGCGGCTATCTCGTCCCGTACAAAATCCATGACATCGAATACAGGGCTGTCCATAACAACGTCACCAACGTCTGACACAACATCAAGGATCGGAGAAACCACTGTGTCTACCACTTCAAAAACAAAACTCATAACTTAGCTTCCTTTATGTTGGTAGGAAACTGCACAAATAACATCATCTGTCCACTTTCAGTCGATGCCATTCCTGCCTGTATTCCCGTACCTCGGAGTGCTCTACCGACTGCTTTAGCCGCTTGTTCTAAAGTACCTTCATCAAATGCAACTGAGTAATGTGTTATACCTTTTTGTTGTAAAACTTTAAAATATTTTACTGTGTTAGCTACAAGATTACGTGCAGTATCTACATTAAATACGCGCCCCATAATCTTGTTTTTGTTTTTATATTTACCTCTATGCCCAACAAATACAGTGTTGCCTACTTGTACCATTTCAACGTTAGGCAGTGTCATTTCTTTGACCCACATTGCTAATGCAGTTTGCAAGTCCATGTCAGAAGGTAAATTAGCCTCAGACGCATAGGTTAATACAACAGTAGGTGCAGGTAGTGGCGTCTCTTTACTATCAACTACAGTAGTCATTATGTAACCTCCAAAATGCTGGCAACAACATGCAATCTACCGCCTGTTTGAGCATTAAGTATTATAGCATCTCCTGATTCTACAACTAACGGCGTGGTTAACAGTTGTGTAGTAGTCCCTGCGCTAAACGATTTTCCGAAAAACATTGGGTGCGGTGTGTTACTTACGCGTATAGAAATCGTCATGTCATCGTCTGCAACGTTATCGTTACACACAAGAATAGAATTAAATATTGCTGTAGTCCCTAAAGGGGTAGTATACAACGTTCGATCTATCGTTGTAGACACATCATCAACTACGGTTTTATATAAATTAGCCATTAACTAAAAAACCAAACTTGCGCTTCAGCTTCATATGTAGCCGATACGTCTCGTAGTGCATTGTCTACTTGGTTAAAGTAAAGTCGCAATACTTTGTTAAATTCTTCTAACTCAGTAGCACTGTATACCGTTGAAGGATACGGAAGTGCGGGGGCTTTAAACCCTACTATATACTGATTATTAGCCATTAACGTCTACCATCTGGACGTACATCAATGCGTGGAGACCCTAATTGCCACGTTACACCTGCTGCACTAGACGATACTGTAAATGATAACTGTCGCCCTCGTACGCGTGTGTTAACTTGTCCGGTAAATTGTTCTATAGGAACAGTAGCAGTACGAATAACAGGGCCAGTGTTAGACCCTCCTACAGACGCAGGATTGTTGTACCCTGATCCTGAACTATTTAACGGACTTAACGTCATAGTAGCAGCAGGAGCAACTGCAGTAGAACCATTAAAAGTAACGTCAGGTACAACGCGGTACACAAACGAAAACCTATCGCCGTCCTCAATATCAAATTCACCAGACGATATACTAGCGGCAATAGGGGTACTTGCTCCTAGTTCGTTATCATCTATACCTTCTTCGTGATTCACTAAATTATTACTGTAAGTAGCGGCCAAAGGAAAATCCCGTAATCCTGAGTCTAACCATGCAGTGCGCGCCATGTTTCCATGATACCATGTATCTTCTACGTAGTTATAGATAACATATTTGTCTAACGAAGTGCTTTCTGCAGAACAATAAAACCACCATACTTCGTGAAACCCCTCGTTCGTACCTGCAAATACTTGTTCATACTGCAGAGAATTAAAGTTATTAAACACGCTACGTTTTACATCGCATCGCAACGGTTGCGTACGACCATCGTATTTATAAAATTTATCTTTACCCATCCAATACGAAGTACCATTAGCAAAGGCTACAGCATTTTGTGAAGCAATAGATATGTTTTCTCCTACAGTTTGCGCGCCCCAAACACCGGAATCTGCACCTACATACTGCAAGGAATACAAGGCCGCATCAGTCCACACTAGAACTTCTTGCCGTGATTGTATGGCAGCAACAATCTCAGTGCCCCTAGATAACGAAAGTCCTCCTGCTTGTGTGACTGCCGAAGGCACCCAATTTGTTGCATCTCCCTGATCGGACCACCGCACTAACATAGGATCAAATGTAGTCCCGCCGAACGGGTTTGCTCCAAAACAAAACACAAATCTACTTACATCCGACACCAATATTCTATTTGTGCTTGTAGGCACGGCTCCTCCAGCATTTAAACTAGACAATGCTACTGCACGATTATTTACAAGCCCTGTAGAAGCCTCCCAATAATAAACAGCGCCACCACGTTGTGCAAATACTAAGTCTTCTCCAAAATTTGCTTGGCTCCATATACGTAATGGGTACGATGAAGTGCCTCCAAAACCCCAAGTACCTGCACCCCAACTACCGCTACCCCACCCTGTTAATGGAACTGAGACCGTAGGACCAACATTTATTTGATACTTTGCAGTAACCGTACCGCCACCTGTAGCAACAGAACTTGCATTTTGAGGAAGTGTTATTGTGTACGTATTACCAGATGTATATGTAATTTGGTGTTCGGTATTTAAAACACTTGCAGCAACACCGCCTACGTCTCCTGATCCTGTAAAAGTTACAAAATCACCGTCAATATATCCACCGTTTGCATCAGTAACCGTTACTATGTTTGCATTTGTTCCTGTCTGCGTTGTAAAAGGGTTAGTCAAGGTCACAGTTGCACGTAACGGCGTTATATCTGTGTACGCACCGCCAGATTCAACATAAAATTTTAAATTCGTACCTAAACCAACAAGGTTTAGACCTCCTAACGTAACCCAATTCCAAAGTGATCTACACACTCCTTGAAACGTGGTAACAGATATACGAGACCAACCTCCAATTTTTTCAGGAAATCCTTGTCTAAATCTAACTTTGTCGCAGTCATACCACCCACCTTCAGCAGAATACCGCGTTTTTTCTTGGTTTATACCGGGAGCAAACTGAAGTTTTTGTAGGGGCATAAGTCACCTATGAAGTAAGATTAGACATGCTAGGCAAAGCGTTAACTGTTACTGCAATGTTTTGACGCAGTGTTAGTTCCCCACCACAAGCAGCGCAAGTTATGTCAGACAGCTCATCAGTCGCAAGATCATATCCACACCCTGCACAGATAATTTCTATTGTATGCGCTGTATTAACACTGTCTGCTTTGTAAGTATTTTTCATAGATAATTCTCCTAGAACATTATCTCAAAGTGTGGTGCGTCTATAAACGGCCTGCGAGCCTGTGATCTACGTGTATCTATGTACGAACACATAGCGTGTTCTGCTGTACCATCATAGGCACCTAAATCATCAATAGTCCATGCAGCGCCCCACCGTAACTTAACACCCGCAGCTTCTGCGCCTTCTTTCATGGCATCGGCAATCTCATCGTACAGGTTAAGCTCCCACCGACCCCCACCGTTACAGTAAGCCATTAGGTCCACAGCATTACCATCAATGTGTTTTGACTTCATGGTTTGCGATGCGCCCTTTGCTACTAAAGCACGTTGCTCGTCTATTGTTCGCAGTCCGCATATCACCGAGAAGTCTTGTTTTGTAACGCCTATGGCGTACTTCACGACAGTTACCAGACTTTCGTTTACACCTTCTAGCCTTGACAGGCTGCGTTTTCCTAACTTGTATCCCATACCTACTTCTTTCCAAAAAACTTGCTTACAGACCGCATACCTATACTAGCACTAACGATCCCACCCAACGCAATTTGATACCATTGGGGCATGACTTCCAGAGCCATAAAGCCCTTAGCAACTATGTCATTTCCCCAATCTCCGCAGAAGGCTAATATTAGTGGAATACTGAAAAGTAAGGTAATCCATTCATCCTTCCAAGAATTATTAGCGCCCTTTATAGCTGCAATATCCCAATCAATCTCACCTGTGAGTTGTTTCTTACGCACCTCTGCTTCGGTCAGTTTGATCTGTGTCTTACCGTCTATTACCGAGGTAGCTAAACCTGTAAGACTGCTTATAAGTTGTGCTATCATTTTTCGTGACTCAACCAAACGGCAAACGCACCCGTCATGGCTCCCGTTACAACAGAAATCAAACTGGCCTGTTGTGTAGACAAGTCTGGTTGCGTAAGCGCCCACTCTATGCAACGAACGTACACCACTGTCATAGTAAACATCATAAAACGAGGTAGTAATTTATATTCTAGTATTCTTGTAAAAGCTACTTGCATCAGAAACCTCCTTTAAGGCCATCTAATATTTCGGACAAACTAGGTCGTTTATTCTTTTTTTCATAGACGCAACTAAATACCTTCGGACACTCTGAAAAACTAAACGTAGGGTAATGATATCCCAGCCCACCAAAACCCGCACTGAATCTATATACACATACCTTTTGGTCATCTACGTCTGTAAACCTCTTCCATAGGTAACACTTCACATGAGTTGGATTAGCAACCCCCGCAAGTGTTACTGATAGTATTAGCGCATTTATCACTGTGTAGCCAACACTATTAAATATAGGCCACCGCCTAACACACTAAGGATACCCAAAGACAGGCCACCAATAGCTGCATTGTTTGCCATCTGTCTCTTTGCTTCCATAGCTGCGTACACCGTATCTTCTCTTTCTTTGCGTATCTGTCTACGCATACCTAACATCTCATCGTAGGTTCCTAGACCGAACCTGTAATCTAACATAAACTTAATCTCTTTTTCTTTCTCAAGCAAAGTTTTCTTACGGACAATAATGTCCATTGCTTCTTGTTCTATATTATCACTACCGTGGGTTTGTTTGTCTAGCCACGTAGGGTTCTTGCGTTGAGACTCCGCACGGGTAATGTCTGCAACTGCACAGTACCAAGACCCAAGTTGTTTGCTAACGTCCTGCATCTCACGGCCTGCGCCAACCAACAGTTTTACGCCTTTAAAGGCTGCATTAGCTGCTGCAAAAGCTGTAACTGGGTCAATCATATATTGTTACCTCTGTAGGGTTTACTACTTTTGGTACACAGTATGCTGTTCCATAATCCTGTATGTCGGGATACCCGTAACGCCTTACAATTTCTCGGGCGTAATAGTTACAGTGGTCTAACCTGTAAAAATATATGTCTTCGCTGGCAAGAGTACGGCTAGACCCTACCCCTATGTAAAGAATTAAAGCAAAAACATGAACCACATACTTAACCCATACGGCTGAGAATTGTAAGCAACATTATAATAGTTGCCCCTGATGTTGCTATAAGCACTGTTTCAAGCCGTTTAACGCGAGTAAATACTTCTTTAAATTGTATTCTTACCTCTGTTTGTATAGCTGTCATATCTCGCTCCAGTGCGCCTACACGATCTTCTAAATCCATACTCGTAAACCTTATGCGTAAACTGAGGTGTTAGTTGTTAGGTCCGCGTTCCATTGTAGATTTTGCCCTGCTTTTCCCGTAACTTGTACTTGCAATACTCCTGCAACAGACACCCCTGCAGCTAACAAAACAGGATTTGTATAACTACCCGCATTAGATAGTGAGGTAACTGATTGGTAAACAATAACACAAACTCCACTAGCTTCTCTACGAATTAAGGCTTTAACTTCCCACGCAGAATTATCTGTTCCTTGTGCCACCTGTCGGCGCATAACTATAGTTCCAGTTATAACCATGGCAGTATTTACGGGCACTAAGATTTGGTTAGATGCACTAGGGGTACTACCATCTGTTGTAAGGTTTGTAAGCGAGGTGCTGCTAGTAGCGATGGCTAGTTTGACTAAACCTTTGTATGTTGCATCTGACCAAACACCTGCCGAAGCAGCCGTATTTACCGTTAAAACTTGTCCTGCAGAACCTAAAGTAGCGGGGATATTAACTCCAACATCAACACCATCTACAGTGCCAGAAACACCTAGATTACCGTCTACAGTTGCTCCCCCTGAAGTAGTAGAAAACTTTGCAACGTTATCATAACGTAAGACTACCCCGCCATCTTTAGTGGCAGACAACATAGTTTCAACACCGTTTGCTGATTTTACAGCAAAGTCATTATCGGTTTGTACTGTAAAATTGCCTGTACCATTAACTAGCGTAGCCGCGCCTGTATGAGATACTACAAAAGTATTACCTTGCCCAAACCTAGCTTCTTGTGCAGTAAACTCTATATTCTGTCCATTACAGTCTAACGTACCACCTAGTTGCGGAGACCCATCTGCAGCTACTGAACCTATACCTCCCAGTGCCGCAAGGGCTGCGGTGGCTGTACCAGCGCCTGTACCTCCATCTGCAATAGCCAGATCGGTTATACCTGATATAGTCCCACCATTGATTGTAGGTGTAGTTAATGTTTTATTTGTTAATGTTTCTGTACCTGCAAGCGTGATCAATGTGCCTGCAGTAGGGAAAGTTACATTAGTAGTTCCGGTAGTGGTAAGTGTTAACGCATTTGCTCCAGAGGTAGTGAGGTTGCCTGCCAGAGTTAATGTACTACCCCCAATAGACAACGAAGTAACATTGGTAACAGCTTCAATTACATTTGTGCCATCACAAAATAACAAAGAAGATTTGGTTGTTGGGATCGCGATGCCTGTACCACTAGCAGTTTTTAACGTGACTGTTTGTGCAGTAAGGTTCTGCATAATATACATTTTACTAACCGCAGGACATATTACTGTAGCCGCACCTGTTAGTGAGGTACTGGTATCCGTAAGAGTCAACATAGCTGACCTAGAAGACGCTGCGGCTCCGTTTGCCACAGATAAGGTGGCTGAGTTAGTAGACCATATATTTATTACAGACCGTCCTGCAACGGCTTCTTCTACCATAGACGTTATACTATCGTTTACTGTATTACCCCAGTTTCCTGTTAGTTCACCTTGAACAGGTAGGGCTAGTTTTAGTATTGGTGTAAATTGCGTTGCCATTGTAACCTCATCTAGTTCACAGGTAGCCAGTTAGGGTCTGGCGGCGTTTGTGCGTCATCAATTTCTTGCCACGTTAGTAGCTGCCCTACTGCGCCGTTAGCTGCAAGTCCTGTTACGGGTACGGGAGCGTTTATCTTAACTTCAACTACACCTATTTGTGAGAAGGCTCTTACTGGTGTAGGTATAATTCTACTATTTATATTAACAGTTATAGTGCCTACAGCAACATCACCAGCTACTCCTAAAGGCAGTACATTAGCGGCTCCCGAAACATTTACAGTACCTACAGCGTTATCTGCAGCTACTCCTTCAGGAGATACTATCGGTCCTTGTCCGGTTACGATAGTAACAGCACCTACCGCACCATCTCCAGCCACCCCGTCTGCGTGTTCAATAACTGCGTTACCTGTAGCAATTACCGATCCAACAGCCCCTACTGCAAACACAGAATCGGCAAATACTATTGCCGCGCCTACTGACGCTAAGGGGGCAGAAGCTAGGGGAGAAAAACCTAACATCAGCTAGGCTCAACGGGCCAAGTCACATCTGTAGGAAACCCAGCTTGTGCGGGTATGTCACGCAGTGCCTGTCTGTAAGTACGCCATTCGTCTGTAATCCTGTCAGCCAAAGCCATGTAATCAGAAGCGGCTAGTAGTGCGTCACGTTGCGCTCTGACTTGGGTTTCGCTTGCAGCTACTGAGTCAGCTTGAAAATCAGGCCAGTTTGACATGTCTTCTGCATCATCAAACACTGCACCATCGCCTGTCGTTCTGTTGTACCAAACCTTAGACATGATAAACTCTAACTGCGCCTTGCGCTCCTGAACCACCTGAATTTGAACTAGTTTGTGACCCACCACCCCCTCCGCCGGGCGCAATTCCATCCCCCCCTTGAGCGGCAACTGCACCTGCGTCACCACAGAACTCTGAGGTCCCCGACAGCTTTGTGCTACTGTTTTGTGACCCCCCACCATTTCCGCCCCCAAAAATACAATGCTCTGCGGCTGTTACGGAATCATTATATTCCTTCCCCGGCGCTAAATATCTATACGCTACGCCGCTGGGAAGTCCTGTGTCTGAGTAAGCAGTGGTTTCATTTTCCTTACCCGCCAGCGTGTAATCAGGAAAAGAAGCTAAATCCACAACGTCAAGCACTTCTGGAAATACTGTGAAAAAACGTGAGGATGTAGTATCCCCACCGATATTTGTTGTATAAACCGTTGATCCATATGCTGATGATAAAGTAAACGTTGTGTGATTTGGTGTTGTTGCACCGTAAAGCGCAGCCGTATTTCCAGCCTTCGCGGCGGCTACAACATACGCGCCACCGTTAAAATACTGGGCTTTGCCGTACAAAAATAATGGTGAACCCCCATTCCCGCCGTTTACTATATTACTTCCAGTCGCGGTCTTTGACCCGCCACCGCCACCCCCGCCAATCAGGTAAATCCAAACATAGTCATCGTCAGCTAAAGACCCTTTAGACCAAGTCCCAGAACTTGTGTATGTGTTAGTTGGCGATGCCCAGTTACTCGGAAACACAACGGGCGGTGTGCCAGTGCTGATAGTAGCCCAAGCCGCTGTTGTGCCGTTAGACTGAAGTAATTGTGTGTTAGAGCCTATGGTCAGCGGAGCAGCCACACCTGACGAGTTACCTACTTGTATAGAACCTCTAGCCAACGCGCCTACAGACGCACCTGTAGCTGTTATAGAACCCGCAGCAGTAATGTTTACTGTACCATCTGCGACTGATGCCACCGTAGCGTTAGCGCCGTTCTTAATTACAACGTCTGTGCTGCTACCATCGCCTTTGAGAACCAAGCCATCAGAAGCTGTGGTTGTTACAGAGGATGACGCAAATCCTGCAAGGTCTCTAGCTTTGGTCATATCTTACTCCGATTCTTCAGGTCTTAACTTGTTTGCAGGATCAACCCACGCAGAATTAGCCGACCATGTTGTGCCATCAAACAAATATTTATTGCCCACCCAATCACTAGGCGGTGTAACACCAGTATGCAGTGTAGTGTCTCCACTATTACAGTCCCCAATAATTAAAGTTTCTGGACTTCCAATAACAATATTTGTATCTGTTATGTTTACAGCCTCATTGTCTGCAAAAACGTACATAGATATTCCACTTCTTACTAACGTTTTCATTATGCTGTCCCCTTCGTGATAAACAACCTGTTCGCCGCTATTGCTTTGCCAAATACGTTATTGCCGCCGAGCACTAGATTGCCGTTTGCAGAGTCATAACCATACGGCGCACCAATAGATAAACCCGATTGACTTTCATTCACACCACTAACCACAGTAACTTTTCCTGTCGCTCCGCTAGATATTGCCTCCGCTGCGACCCCTATAAAATCAGGAGCATTAGTGTTTATAATCCTTGATTCTGCTGACACTGCACCTGACGCCGTAGTGTTAGTGGCGTGAAAAATTACCATCTTATCATTTGTTGTATCGTATGCAGAGGTAATTGTTCTTAGTTGATCTCCATAAGTATTTGCGCCAACGATTGTAACGGGTACTCCAATGCCACAAGCCGTTCCAGAAACAAATAATGGCGTCATAGTTAAAGTACCGCTATCAGTAATAATAAATGCACGCCCCGTATCTGGATCAAATATAGGAAAACGAGCAGAATTAGAGGTAGAAGAATCAGTTGCGGCAGTTCCAATAGATGGCGTTGTTCCAGAAATGCTGCAAACAACCGCCTTACAAGTCGTTGCAAAATAAGTTAATAAGACTTTGTTAATGCTGCCGCCGCAAAACACACCTACTAATGTATTGGCTGTGATAGTACTTTCTACCGCAACAGGTGTGCTAAAACTTATACTTGTACCGCTTACCGTTCCTACAGCTACGTGGGGTGAGGCTGCGGCAGTAGAAAGGTACAAAACTTTATTAGCATTGCTATCAAATACCATCCCGCCTTGACTTACAGTTGGGCCAGCATGAGCAACTTGAATGGCTAATGCTTCTGAGCCAACAGACAAACTATTTCCGCTTACAGTAACTACGCTGGCATAACCATAATATGTACTACTATGATAGTTTCTATAGCCAACAACCGCCTTTCCTGCATTACTATCAAAACAACAAGTTCCATTATCGCAATAATTAGTACCGCCAGTAATAAGCGAATTTACACTGCCCCAAGAAGTGGTTGTTCCACTTACCGTTCCAACATATCCAGAAAAAGTGCCACCTCCAAAAGTAAAAAAGAGTAGTTTATCTGCGGCAGTGTCATAAACAGAGCAAATTTCACTATAATTAACAGATGCTATGATAACAGGTGTGCCGAAACTTATACTTGTTCCACTTACAGTGCCTACTACCGCACAAGGGTAACCGTTTGTGTTGGTTCTTTCGTAGGTAACAAGAACTTTACCAGTGTCTGGGTCAAAACTAGCATAGGTATCAAATACCCTGCCTGCCGTATCTACATTTGTAGCCGAATAATAAGAATCGGTCATAACCGACACGGTGCCGTTTGTATTAAGGCCAACTATAGCACCATTTCCTATTGCGCCAGAAGCTACAAACTCTTGTTCACCGCCTGCTGACAAACCTGTGATACCCGCACCGTCACCTGTAAGTGCGGTTGCTGCAAGAGTGCCTGTGACTGTTATGCCTGTGGCTGTTGTTTCAACTTTTTTACCACCATTATAAAAAAGGCTTACTGCACCACCATCGTTGCCAGTGATTATATTAGCTGAATCAGCAACATTATTTACTACAAAATTTCCTGCATTAAGCTGTAAATTGCCAGTGCCTCCATCTTTAATAATACTATGAGACCCATCGTGGTAAATCTGCAAATCTGAGCCAGCACCAAACTTAGCTTTGATGTTGTCGTTAAAGGTAATGTCACCCGTGACAGTACCACCCGTAGTTGGTAGACTTCCATCAGCTACAAACGATGTAAACGCTACAATCTCTACAATGTCATTAACCAAAGCAGCGGTAGCCAACACAACGTCAGAGCCGTTGGTCGCAGTGTAATCGGCAGCAGCCAGCTTTACGCCGTTCATATATACGTCAACGAAGCCCACTGAGTAGCCGCTTGTAGCGAAGCTAGTCTGCCCTGCCGTAGCAGTGAAAGCCTGACGTTTCTGCGTGGCCTGTGGGACCGCTGCTGTGCCTATATAACCTGCCATGTCTTATTCTCCGTTAGGGTCGAGCGGTATAAATTTAGGATCAATCAAACCTAGTGGGTATGAAGCAACGGTTAAACCACTTTCAGGATGAGCATGTGTTTTAGCTGGCAAATCACGCAAAGACTGACGGTAGTTTGCCCAT
>Ga0222717_10001023_pt1 | contig 23398 bp, 20 predicted proteins | sample C33_18DmetaG_FD_165053 | JGI IMG/M metagenome (GOLD analysis project Ga0222717, IMG submission 165053) | Estuarine water microbial communities from San Francisco Bay, California, United States - C33_18D | ecosystem: Environmental > Aquatic > Marine > Unclassified | place: USA: California... | reverse complement strand
GATCTCGATCTTTGCGACTTGGCCGAGCGTGATGAGACCCTCGTCTTCCGTGCGCAACGGAAGACGCTTGATCGCCTTGAGGTCGGTGCGTGTCGACTCTGGCAAACGTACCACGATCTCGTAGCGGCGGTTGCCGTCTATCATTCTACCGGTTGCCTCACCCGCGAGCGCGGATCGGATGACCGCGTTGATCTCGTCCGCCTGCACGTTGAATTTGCGCATCGCTTCGCGGTCGGGCGTGATCTCCAGGGTTGGGTTGCGGCCGAGGCTATCAAACTCCACCTGACTGGCCCCGGGGATGGCCGTGATGAGTTCACGCGCCTTCCCGGCGAGTTCCTCCAGTTTGTCGTAGTCCTGCCCGTAGATCTTGCACAGCAGGTTGGCGCGGGCGCCTGCCATGATCTCGTTGAAACGCATCTGGATGGGCTGCGTTACCAGGTAGCCCTGGCCGGGGACGTGCAGGGCGAGCTGGTCGCGCATGAGGTCGCCCAGCTCCTGCTTGGTGATCGTGCGGCCATCCACCTCCCGCCACTCGTCTCGGGGCTTCAGCATGATGAAAGTGTCGGCGAGGTTCGGCCCCATCGGGTCCATGGCGACCTCTGAAGTCCCGATGCGCGAGAAGACGGTCTCGACCTCGTCGGGGAACTTCTCTAACAGGACCTTCTCGGACTTGAGCTGGAGGTCTAACGAAGCGTCGAGCCCGGCGCTGATGCTGCGGATCAGCTGGATAGTCATGTCGCCCTCGTCGAGTTCGGGGACGAACTCGGCGCCGAGCTTGCCAAACAACACGAGCGAGAACCCGAACAGCCCGAACATGGCGAGCGCGACGGCCCAGCGAAAACGCAAAGCGAAGTTGAGCACCGGTGTGTAGGCGAACTTGAAAGCGCTGACGAGCCATGAGTCCTTCTCCTTGATCTCGCCACGCAGGAAGTAAGAACACAGCACCGGCATCAACGTCAGGGCGAGAATAAGCGCTCCGATGAGGGCGAACATGACGGTGAGCGCCATGGGCTTGAACATCTTCCCCTCGATGCCGGCGAGGGCGAGGATGGGCACGTAGACCACCGTGATGATCAGCACGCCGAAGAACATCGGGTTGGCGACCTCGCGCGCTGAGACGACCACCTCCTCCAGCCGCTCCCTGGCTTTGAGGCGACGCCCTAACGCTTTCTGTTTCTCGCCGAGATGCCTCACGATGTTCTCCACCATCACCACCGCGCCGTCGATGATGAGGCCAAAGTCGATCGCGCCGAGACTCATCAGATTGCCGGATAGCCGCGAGTTCACCATGCCGGTGAAGGCGAACAGCATCGAGAGCGGGATGGCGAAGGCGACGATGATCGCCGCCCGGAAGTTGCCTAACATCAGCATAAGGACGACAACCACTAGGAGCGCCCCCTCGAACAAGTTCTTCTCGACCGTCCAGATGGTGGCGTTGACCAGATCCGAGCGATCGTAGAGCGAGCGGATGACCACCCCTTCCGGTAGCTTTTCTTGGATCTCCTCCAGCTTCTCTCCCACTGCCATGGAGACGGTCCGGCTGTTCTCGCCCAACAACATCACTGCCGTCCCGAGCACGGCTTCCTTGCCGCGTTCTGTGGCCGCGCCTGTCCGGAAGCTGTGGCCGATACCAATCTCAGCGACGTCACCCACTAGCATTGGCTCGACGCCAGCGCCGAACTTGAGCGGGAGCGCCTCGATTTCTTCGATGGACTGCACGCGGTTGTTGCCGCGGATCACGACTTGTTCGCCGCCGAGCTCGATGAGTCCGCCACCGACGTTCTCGGTATTCTCGCCCACGATCTCGGCCAAATCGTGCAATGTCAGGCCAATGGCGGTCAGGCGCTCAGGGTAGGGCTGGATGACGATCTGCTTCTCGTAGCCGCCCGTGGAATTCACCTCGGTGATCCCCGGCGTGGCGCGCAACAGCGGTTTCACCGTGAGGTCGTGGATGAGCTTCAATGCCATGAGCCGCTCGGTGGGATCGGTGGAAGCAATTTCTGCTCCCTTCTCAAAGTCGACCGAGTAGTAGAACACCTCGCCGAGGCCGGTGGCGATGGGCGCGAGCTGCGGGGTGAGCCCTTCTGGGATGTTCTCCTTCACCGTCTGTAGCCGCTCGGACACAAGCTGGCGCAGCAGGTAGATGTCCGAGCCGTCCTCGAACACCATCGTCACTTGGGAGAGGCCGTATTTGGAAAGCGACCGGATCTGGGTCATGCCGGGCAGCCCGGCGAGTTCGGTCTCGATGGGGAAGGTGACCAGCTTTTCAATCTCGTCGGGCGCGAGCGCAGGGACCTCGGTGTTGACCTGCACCTGGACATTGGTGATGTCCGGCACCGCGTCCACGGGAAGGCGCATGGCCGACCAGAGCCCGACCCCGATTAGGATCAGGGTGGCCAACAGGACGAGGGCGCGTTGCTTGAGCGCTGCGGTGACGAGCCAGTTGATCATTGCTTAGTCAGAATTTGGTTAGGGACGTTCCGTTAGGGTTCGAGTTGGTTAGGCTTGTCGAGTGCCGACCGGCACTCAGTGGGCGCAGCTTCAGGCCCTGCCCGATTTCAATAGTTGCAGTTCGGTCATCCACAGGGTCATGACCGGGGACGTCACCACCAGGTCGCCCGAGTAGATCCCGTCGACGATCTCGACCATGCCGGACTCCTCCGCGCCCAACTCGATCTCGGTGCGCACGGTCCACCCGCCGTTATCGACGTAGGCGAACGCCCCTTCGGCCGACTTCACCACGGCGCTCGACGGGATCACGACGACTTCGCCATCGCTACTCACCTCGACGCTGCCCGCGAGGAACTTGCCGCTCTTGAGCTTCCTCTCCTGATCCGCAATCTCGAGCAGGACTTCGGCCTGGCGGTTCAGTTTGCTGGCGACGCTGACAACTTTCCCCTGGAAGCCCCGCTCCATCGCGACCGGCATGCCCTCGCTGAGCAGTTCGGCGTCCTCCTGGGGCAGCCACGCGCTCGCCAGCGCCTTGCCTTCGGCTGAAGTCTGAAAGATCTGGGCTTGGAGGGTGAGCTTGCTGGTGATCTCCTTTTCTTCCACATCGGCCAATTTGAAGCCGAGGAGCTTCGCGGAGAACGGCGTTACGTGGAGCCCCTGGGCCTTGTCGTACTTGATGCCGATGTTCGGGTTGTCGCCGCGGATCGGGCCGACGGGATTGTCGGCGTCGGCTAACAAAGATGTCGGCGAAAGGGCTAGCGTGATCGCTGCTAGGGTTGGGTATACGAATCTGATTTTCATGATTGGGTGTCTGTTGTGGCGTTCCGTTAGTTGATTCATTTCTTCTTGGGGGCGCTCGCCGCTTTGACGATCGCTTGCGTCTTGCCGGTGAGTTGTTCGAGTTCGAGCCCGGCCTCGAGGGCTTCGGCCTTCACGTCGTTGATCGCCTCGAGGGCTTCGAGGTAGTTTTCTTGGAGTTCGATGTAGGTGGAGACCGGGACTGCCCCGAGCCGGTAGTGGCGGTCGGCGAGTTCGGCCGCCTCCCTCAGCGACTCGACCCGTTCCGCCGTCCAGGTCGCCATGCGCTTGCGGGAGTTCTTGTAGATCAGCGCCGCCTCGGCGACCTCGCGTTCCAGCTCTCTTGCCGCCGCGTGCATGGTCGCCTGAGCCTGCATCCTCCGCGCCCGCGCCTTATCGACCTTGGCCCTGCCGTTGCGGAAGATCGGTAGTTCTAGCGAAAGCCCAATGCCTGCTTCGCGCTCGCGTTCGCCGGCCTCCTCCTGGGAGAAATACGGCCCGATCTTGATGGTCGGGTAGCGCTCGTTTCGAGCGAGGGAAACGTGCAGTCCCTGCTGGGCGAGTTCCGCCCTGCGAATGTGCATGCGATAGTTGTTGGTCAGCGCCAACGCCATCAGCTCGCCGATATCAGGCGTCTTTGGGAAGTCGTAGTCGGCCCGCGCAACTACCAAGGGCGTGTCTGCCCGGCGACCCATTAGCTGGTTGAGCTCTAACAAGAACTTCTGCATCTCGACCGCCGCTTCGAAGGCCTCTTTCTCCATCACCACGGAGGCGGCATCGATGGCGCGGATCTCCAACAGCGGGGTGATGCCGCCCGCCTCCCTCTGGACGAGAACCTCTTTGACCGCCTCAAATCTCCCGGAGACCTCATCGGCGACTGCCGACTTGTCCTGCGCGGTGGCCAAGCGGAAGGCGAGGCTACGCACCCTCGCCGACAGGTGGGTCTTGAAACGCTCTAGCCCCAGCAGGGCGAGTTGGATGTCGCCGTTGGCGATGGCCTTGCGCAGCCCGATGCGGCCCGGCCACTCGACGGGTTGCGCGAGACTGACCGAGTAGGCGATGCCTTCGGCGGAAAAGTCACCGCCGCGGGCGCGTTTCTGACCGATCTCCAGATCGAGTTTGGGGTTGCCGAGACGACCGGCGGTGCGACGTCCAGCCTTGGCGGCGACGATCTCGCTCTCGTAGAACCGGATCTCGGGGTTCTGCGAGAGCGCCTGGGCGACGAGCTGCTCGATGCCCATCGGCTTTGGCCTATCTTCGGCACGAAGAAGGGCTGCGGGTGCCAATGTCAGGACGGCGATGGTTAGGATAGAAAGGGTTCGGTACATACGTTTGCTAGGGTCAGAAAAGGATGCCCAATGCCGACGGGGCATGGGCGGGCGGGACAGACGCGCAAGTCGTGCCTAACCCTTTCCTCGGGCCAGGTCTGTGGCGACTTGCTACCTAGACGTTGGGACCGCGAACGGGGAGCGTTCTACGGGCGCGAAATTCGTACAGATGTATGTACGGGTGCGCGTCGGCCACCATGGATTCTGGCGTGGCCGATGAGATGACCGAATGGCTAAGCTGCCACTCGGCTAGAGCGCTGAGAAGAAAGTCGCCAAACGAGTCCTGGTCAGCCGTCTCGCTGGGAAGATCGGCGGTGAGCGGGACAATGGTCGGTGCACCACCGATGATGAGGAAATCGCAGACGCCGCACGGCCTTTCACTGTCACTTTCGTGGTTGGGACAATCGTCGCCCTTGCAGTCTTGGGAAGCGGACTCCGACTGGGATGCGGCACAGTCGAGAATTCCCATCTGCTCCGCGGAGCAGTGGAAGAAGCACGCGCTCCAGAGCAACAGGACGATGGCAGAAAGGATCCTCATCGCAGTTTTAGCCTAGCTTGGAATTCATTCTTGCCAAGATGTTACACGATTCCATCGGCACCCCGTCGCCGGGGCAACCCGCAGCGAGCTTCTCAAGCTCGCGCTTCATCGCCCGCATCTGACGGATCTGCCGGTCGAGGTCTTGCACTTTCTCCTCGGCGAACGCTTTCACCTCCGAGCAATCAGGCGAAGTCGCCTCGGAAAGCGCGATCAGTCGCTTGATCTCGTCAAGCGAGAACCCTAACGCCTGGGCGTTCTTAATGAAGCGAACCCGTTCCTGCGCTTCGCCGTTGAACTTCCGGTAACCCGAGTCGGTTCGCTCCACCTCGTCGATCATGCCGATGCGCTCGTAGTAGCGCACGGTGTCCGTGCGCACGTCACAGGCTTTGGCAAGTTGTCCGACTGTCAGCGTCATCTTTTCGAGTTCGTAAGCAGTATAACCATGGACTTAGGTCTAAGGTCAAGGGTTTTCTTCATGCTTCTGCCAATCGGGTTTCTGAGACCGGGTGGAAGACCGTTCACCACCTGCGGTTCCCCCCATTCGGGAGATCGGAATTCGAAAGTCTCAGATTCTTTGGGGGGAAATCTCCGCTGCGGCATTTACCTTGTCAGAAAGTGAGCATTCGAACCCATGAGTAACGACGATTATCAAGATAAGCTCGGAACGGCGCTTGAAACGCTGAGAGAACGACGGGCGGATTCCGAACAGCTTTCCTCCTTCGAGCACGAAGTCTGGTCAGAGATTGCGATTCGGGACGAGCAGCGGGGCGGGAGATGGCTTGCGTGGCTGAGAGATCGTTCCATGGCATTACCCATCCCCGCTGCGGCATGCATGCTCGTTGCCGCCATCGTCGCTGGTGGATTCTTCGGCCTCTCGGAGGCAAACGCCTACGCGCGCGAGTCTTCGATGGCCTTGGAAGAACGCTACGTGCAATCGATCCATTCGGTGATGATGAGCGAGCGACATACCGAACCTCCCCAGGGATAAGGTATGAGGAACCTCCTCATCACCCTCCTGCTGTCTGCTCTCTTGGGGGGCATCGCTTATGCAGCGATCTTCTACTGGAAGAAGGGCCGCATTGATGATCTCCATGCCCACACTACGGCGTTCGAGTGGTTCTGTGAGGAGTTCGAGGTGACAGGTGATCAGCGCGCGGAGATCGAGGCGCTGCACCAGAAATACTTTCCCGAGTGCGAGGACCACTGCGTCCACTACGCCGATACCCGCCACACGCTCGCGGTGATCACGGAAGATCCGAAGCTCGACAACAGTCCGGAACATGAAGACGCCGCCCGCCGCCTCGCCGAACTCAAGAAGGAGGCTGACAAACGTTTCATCGATTTCGTCTACCAGATCGCCGGCGAGTTGGATCAGGCACAGTCCGATCGCTACCTGAATCGGATGAAGGGCTGGCTCCAGCGCGCTGGAGAGGGGGGCGGGCACTAAACCCCAGAGTCTCTTATGGAGGAGCCGCCTGTTGATGAAGATCTACACTGCATGGAGCGTCTCAGGGATGGGGACGACCTTGCCCTGAACGACTTGATGCGCAGATGGAAAGAACCACTGGTGACCTTCTCGCTGCGCTACACCGGCAACGTGACGGATGCCCGTGAGATCGCGCAGGAAACATTCGTCAAAGTGTATGCTGCTCGCAAACGCTACCGCCCAAGCGCGTTCTTCTCTAGCTGGCTCTTCACCATCGCCGCCAACCTGTGCCGGATGCGGTCGCGCTGGCGGTCGCGCCATCCGGAGATCCTAGAGGCTGATCGCGATGAAGCTTGCGACGCGCCTGCGGACAACGATACTCAATCCGACGACCCCAGTGTGGAAGCCGACCGAAACTCCCTGGCCTCGGACCTAGATCGAGCCATCCAGAGCCTGCCCCACGATCTGCGGGTTACGTTCGTGCTCTACGAAATCCAAGGCTACCTCTACAGGGAGGTCTCGGACGTGCTCGGGTGCAGTGAGAAAGCTGTTGAGCGAAGGCTGACGCGGGCTCGCGAGCGGCTGCGTTCCCTGCTGAAACCCAAGTGGGAAAACTAACCTTTTCGCCTATTGCACGATCACCATCAACATCCCGGCGAGGGCCAGTCGGTCTCGACATTGAGGCTAGCGTTTTTTCTCAACGTTGGCTTCACGTTGATCGAGATCGCGGGCGGTCTCCTAACGAACAGCGTCGCCATCCTTGCCGATGCCGTCCACGATCTCGGCGACTCTCTCGCGTTAGGACTCGCCTGGTGGCTCGAGAGCGTCGCGCGGCGCAAGTCGGCAGATGAATCCTTCACCTACGGTTACAGCAGGCTCTCTCTGCTCGCCTCTCTGATCAACGCCGTTGTTCTCACTGCAGGTTCGACACTCATCCTCGTCCACGCGATACCGAGGTTGCTTGCCCCGAGCCCTGGCAACGCATCGGGGATGATCGCTCTTGCGGTGTTGGGGATCATCGTCAATGGCTGGGCGGCCTTCCGCACTAGCAAGGGCACTTCGATGAACGAGAGCGTCATCTCATGGCACTTGTTAGAGGATGTCCTTGGCTGGGCTGCGGTGCTCGTCGGCGCGACGATTATTCATTTCACAACCTGGTGGTGGATCGACCCGCTACTGGCGATGGCGATCGCCGCCTTCATCCTGACGAACATCGTCAGAAGGCTGTGGAAGATTGGGCGGCTCTTTCTTCAGGTCGTGCCAGACGGGATCGACGTGGCCGTGCTGCGCAATGCGATTGCAGAGGTGGAAGGCGTTCGCGACGTCCATCACCTCCACGTTTGGTCTCTCGACGGCGAGCACCACGTGGCAACCGTCCACGCCACGATCGGGGACGCGGCGAACGCCCTTTCGGTCAAGGAAGCCATCCGGCGAGCGTTAGGGCAGCACGAGTTCGAGCACGTGACCATCGAGATCGATCTCGGTGACGACTGTTCGCTGTCGGAGCGCTAGCAGCTTCGGGGCGGGATTTTCGATCTTTTTTACGAAAATTGGGGGGAGATCTGCGGAGGCGGCATTCTACACGCCAACAGTTCCCGATCCGCATGTCCACCCAACCTCTAGCCTCCAACACCATGAGCGCCATCACCGAGCAGCCTGACAGTGCAAGACCGACAATGTCCCTCAAGAGAATGCTGGCAACGGGGAGCCTGCTGGCGGTTGCCGTCGGCATGATCTTGGCTGTCGCGTTGGAATACGCGGTCGCCCCGCCCGAGCACTCTTCAGAGCTATTCACCCATCACCTCTTACCCGCGGCCCTAATCGGGCTCATCGTGTGGATCACGTTAGGCCTCGTGTTGAACAGGACCATTATCGAGCCCGTCAGGCAAATCTTCGCACACTTGTACCAGATCGGTTGCGGGAGGCTGGCACCGCTCGAAATGAAATCTCGGATCGAGGAGATCGATACCGTCGTCGACGGGATCAACATCCTCGTCCACCGCCTGAAAGAGAGTCCGGATGACGCCGCGCTCGGCAAGGCGTGTGACGACCTCGTCAGGCTCCGCGCCGATCTCCAGGCGGTCGTCGATACTTCGGGGCGAGCGGAAAGATTCCTGCCCGTGATGCGCGACCTTCACGATCTCGAAGGCGATCTACTTTCAGTAGCGCAGAACGCGCGGCAGGGCGCCTGAACTAGGATTGCCACTCGAAAGCCTATGCAATTTCTCAAGCAAGCAGTCGTGCTATGTGTTGCCCTATCCGCTACGTTCCTGTTGCCGGCGGCGGGGGAGGACGCTCCGACAACGGCCCTCAAGCGCGAGGGCGCCATCCGCCGTGCGGTGATCAACAACCCCGAGTTGGGGGTCGCCATGATGGAGATCGCCCGCGCCAAGTCGCGCCTGCGCTGGGCTGGGAGGCTGGAAAACCCCGAGCTTGAGCTATCCAGCTCGACCGACCAGTTGGGGCTCAACGAGGACGAGGGAACGTTTGAGATATCTTTCAGCCAGCGCTTCCCGATCACTTCGCGTCTGCGCGACGAGAAGGTCGTAAGGCGGCACGACGTCGAACTTGCGGAGATCGAATTTCAAGTACGTCAGCGCCAACTCGCCTATGGGGTCGATAAGGCCTGGATTGAATTGAAAGCCGCACAACGGACTGAGGTGCGGCAGAAGGATCTGCTGAAATTGAACCGGGAAATTAGCGCGTTCTTGGAAGAGCGCGCCAAAGTCGGAGAGGCGTCGCCGCTAGACGCCACCCAGGCGGCGCTCAACGGGAAACTTCTCGAGCAGGAACTTGGCTTGACCCAGACAGGGATCGCCGATGCCATAGCCACGTTAGGCCAGCTTATCGGTCTCCCTCCTGGGACGCCTGTTGTTCCCACGGGCGAAATCCCGCTTCCAAAGTCCGCACCTCCGGTGCAATCGGACCTACGGACTGCGCTCGCCAACCGCCCAGACTACAACGCCTTGGTCATCTCGGGCGATCTAGGTAGAGCCCAGCTGGCCTTGGCCATGTCCCAGCGCTGGGACGACATCGCCCTGAAGGTCTTCGCCGAAAGGGAACGGGCGAACGATGAACCCGGCGGGTTGGAGCGAAACTCACTGGTCGGCATCGGAATCTCGATCCCTTTGCCGCTGCGGAACCGCAACCAGCAGGCCATCGAAGAGGCGAAGATCGATCTCGAGAAAGTGCGACGTGCGCGTGGTGCCAAGGCCTTCGATATCCACAGTCAACTCAAGAAAGCTCTCCAAGCTCGGCTCGCCGCCTATGAGCTTGTTCAGTCGGCACTGAACACCTCTCTCCCCCTGGCGAAAAAGAATTTCGATGAGTTTAGAGGCGCGCAACAGGGTGGTCAGGCAAGTGCCCTCCAAGTGCAGCAGGCCCAAGCTCAACTCTTGCAGCTCGAAACGTCAGCCCTTGAGCTGCGCAAAAACTACGAAATGCTCGATGCCGAGGTCCGCTTCATCGGCGGCACCTATCCGACCCCTTCGACTAACACTAGCAAAAAATGAGAGCTCGCCGAACCATACTAGTCCCGCTCCTCACCCTTGCAGCCAGCGCCGTTGCCGAAGAAGCAATCGACCCTGGCCGCGCCGCCAACACCATCATCCTGGACGAAATTGGGGTTAAGAATCTGCGCATCGAGACGGTCCCCGTCGAGCCTCAGGTGTTCGAGAAAACCGTCTTCGCCATTGGACGAATCGAGGAAACTCCGTCCAGCCGCTCTGCATTATCGTCGCGGATCTCCGGGCGAGCGGTGAAAGTGAATGCCTTCATCGGCGATTTCGTTGAGCAGGGCACGACGCTCGTCGAAGTCGAGAGCCGCCAGCCGGGAAACCCTCCTCCGGTCATCCCGCTGAAAGCAGCGCAGAGCGGACTGGTCATCGAATCCCACATCAAGGTCGGGCAACCGATCGAGCCCGACGAAGAGTTGCTCGACATCTCTGATCGATCGGTGATGTGGGCGATCGCCAAAATTCCAGAGAAGGAGGCGGCAGGGGTCAAAGTAGGGACGCACGCGCGCATCCGCATCCCGGCTCTCGGAGGCGAACCTATCGAGGCCAAACTCGACCGTTTCGGCATCGCCGCCGACCGCGAAGCCGGTACGGTCGAAGGGATCTTCGAGCTACAGAACGCGAACGACGAATTGCAGCCTGGCATGCGCGCCGAGTTCTCGATCATCACCGCCAAGAGGGAAAATGTCATGGCTGTCCCACGCGCCGCCCTTCAGGGCGACCCCTCCAAGCGGGTCGTCTTCGTGAAGGACTTCGATCTCCCTAACGCCTTCGTTAGGGCGCCCGTACAGGTCGGCGAACAGAACGACGGTTTCATCGAGATCGCTGGCGGCTTGTTCCCCGGGGACGAGGTAGTCACCCAGGGATCGTATTCGTTAGGTTTCGCGGGGGGCGGCAGCATCTCCCTGAAGGAGGCCCTCGATGCTGCCCACGGCCACGAGCACAATGAGGACGGATCGGAAATGACACCCGAGCAGAAAGCCGCGAAGGAGGCCGCGAAGGCAGGACCCGGCACTGAAGGCGGGAAGATGAGCATCCCACTCCTCATCTATGCCGGGGTCGCGACGCTGGCATGGATCGTCTTCGCCCAATTGTATTTCAGCAAACGTAGGTCCGCCGCCTGAGCCATGCTGACAAATCTACTTAGTCTGAGAACCGCATACGCACACTCCTTCGTTCGTGCTGGAGCGGTGGGTTTGGCATTGGCCTTGGGTTTCATCGCCTGGCGCATGCACCAACAGGATAGATTGGCTGACCTGGACCTCTCGTTGGGATCCTTGGTTGAGCTGGACCCCGCGGGTATCAAGGAGCTTGGCATTGTGACTGCTGAGGTTTCCTTCGTGTTTGGCGATGAGCTTCAGGTTCCGTCTTCCTCCGTTGTGAACGTAGATGGCGAGCCGCACGCCTTCGTGAAAGATTTCACGATTCCAAACGCTTTCCTCCGCGTCCCAGTCGAAGTGCCAATACAGGAGGGGAATGGAGATTCGGCGACGATTATCAACGGTCTGTTTCCTGGCGACGAGCTGGTGGTCGTCGGCGCAGAGATGCTCGGCTCGGAACGGGCGAAAATCTTGTCCCGCGAGGCGCTCGCACGCTATCTCGACATTTCTGGGCACGTGGCCGAGCACCCCCAGCAGAGCAATCTCCAACGCTGGTTCGAGCCGGCGCGGAGTCTGACTGGCCTGTTGTTCCCCGACCGCCAATCCAACTCCCTGTCTCATGCTCAATAGGCTCATCAGACTCAGCCTAGCTCAGCGCGCGCTCGTCGTCGCGGCAGCGGTGGTGTTGCTAGTCCTCGGCATCAAGAAGACGCTAGAGCTGCCGGTCGACGTGCTCCCCGATCTGACCAAACCGATGGTCACGATCTTGACAGAGGCGCCGGGCTACGCGCCGGAGGAAGTGGAGACGCTAGTCACCATTCCGCTAGAGAATTCTCTCATGGGCGTGACGGGTGTCAGCCGCCTGCGTTCTACCAACGACATTTCCCTTTCGTTGGTCTTTGTAGAATTCGACTGGGGCACTGACATTTACCAGGCTCGGCAGTTCGTCCAAGAGCGCTTGACTGGAGCGGTCGAAATCTTACCGGAAGGTGTCACGCCCTACATGACCCCGGTCGCGTCGCTGATGGGCGACATCATGATGGTGGGCCTGCGGGATCCTAGCGGAAAGACGAGCCCTCGTGACCTGCGCGTACTCGCCGACTGGGTCGTGGGAAGGCGCTTCCAATCCGTTCCCGGTATCGCCGAAGTGTTGTCGATGGGTGGCGGCGTGAAACAGATCCAGGTGCAGCCGGACCCTAACAACATGCTCGCTCTCGGCGTCACTTTCGAGCAGATCCGCGACGCTGCGGCCAAAGCGGTCCGCAACACCACCGGCGGATTCCTGACGGAACAAGATCAGGAGATCATGGTCCGGAACCTCGCCATGACCACCGAACTCGACGCTATCGGGGACACGGTCGTTGTACACGAGAATGACAGGGCGATCCGCATCAAAGATGTCGCCACGGTCGCCTGGGACATCGAGCCGATGCGTGGCGATGCCGGCATGGGCACCAAATCCGGTGAGGGTGGATCGGAAGGCGAGATCCGTGGCGATGAGGGCGTCATCATCAACCTCCGGAAGTCGCCGGGTTTCGACACCATCGATCTAACAGTGAAGATCGAGAGCATCATCGCCGAATTGGAGAAGACTCTTCCCGAGGGGGTCGAAATCGTGACCCTCTACCGCCAGCGGGACTTTATCGATCTTTCGATCGGCAACCTCGAAGAGGCTCTCCGGGACGGGGCGATCATGGTCTCCATCATCCTGTTCCTCTTCCTGTTCAATTTCCGCGTCACCTTCATCACCCTAACTGCTATCCCGCTATCCCTGGCGATTACCATCGTCGTGTTCGATCTGTTCGGGCTAACAGTGAACTCGATGACCCTCGGTGGACTCGCCGTCGCGATCGGCATGGTGGTGGATGACGCGATCGTCGATGTGGAGAACGTGTTTCGACGATTGCGAGAGAACGCGGCGCTCGAAAAACCGGAATCGAAATTGGAGGTCATCGCGTTGGCATCGAGCGAGGTGCGTTCGTCTATCCTCTACGCCACCATCCTGATCATTCTCGTCTTTATGCCGCTGCTAGCCTTGAGCGGCGTCGAGGGGCGGCTGTTCACCCCGATCGCCATCGCGACCATCGTCAGCATGGCCGCGTCCTTTGTCGTCTCGCTGACCGTGATTCCGGTGCTGAGCTCATACCTGCTCAACCCCAAGCCTGGCAAAGAACACAAAGACGCCGTTGTCGTTCGCTGGCTCAAAGCCACTTTCAGCGCGACCTGGCTCCGGCTTTCTCTGGCCCAGCCGTTCTTCGTCTTCGCCCTGACAGGTTTCTTACTGTATTTCAGCTACAACGCCTTCACCAAGATGGGCGGCAACTTCCTCCCTCCGTTCCGCGAGCCGACCGCACTCATCGCCATGACGACTGCGCCCGGGACGTCGCTCAAGACGACCACCGAACTCTCCAAGACAGCCCAGGATCTCCTCCTTCAGATTCCCGGCGTCGAGACCGTCGGGTATCGCGTCGGCAGAGCCGAGCGCGGCGACCACGTCGTGCCGGTGTCGACCGTCGAATTCGATGTCGAGTTCAACGAGATCGGGGAAGCGAACCGCAAGGAGGTGCTGGAACAGGTTCGCCAAACCATGCGCGGGATCCCCGGCACGTTCAGTGCCCTCAGCGGCCCCCTCGCCGACCGCATCGGCCACATGCTCAGCGGCGTGTCCGCCAAGGTGGCCGTGAAGATCTATGGTCCAGAGCTAACAGAGCTGCGTCGCATCGGCGAGGATGTGGCCAAGATCGCACGTGCCATCCCCGGACTAGAGGAGGCGCGCACGGAACAGCAGGCACCAATTCCCCAGCTTCGTATCGAGGTTGATCGCAAGCGGGCTCTCGCCTATGGCGTGACACCTGGCGAACTCAACGACGACCTGGCCGCACTCATGGGCGGCGAAGCCGTTGCTGAAGTCTACGAAGGCCAGCGGGTCTATGACCTCGTCGTCCGCCTGCCCCTCGAGTGGCGCGAGAACCCCGAGCGGCTCGAGAACCTCTACATCGACACCGAGAGTGGCAAGCGCATCCCGCTGAGCTACGTGGCCGAGCTCCGTCAGGCCTCCGGCCCTAACACCATCCTGCGAGAGAACACGCTCCGCCGCTTCGTCGTTTCGATTAACCCGACAACCCCTGACCTCAACTCGGTGGTCGAACAGCTCCAGCAGGATGTTTCAAAGAAACTTAAGCTGCCGGAGGGCTACTCGATCGCCTTCGAGGGCGAGTACCAGGCTCAGCAGGAGGCGAAGCGAACCATCACTATCATGTCGGCCATCATCCTCGTGGTCATCGTCTTCCTGCTGTACAGCTACTTCCAGAGCGTCAGTTTCGTCCTGCTTGTCCTGACAAACATCCCCGTGTCCCTGATTGGCGCGGTGATCTACACGCGTTACACCCTAGACAACGTCAGCATCGCCACCCTCGTCGGGTTTATCGCGATCGCCGGTATCGCCTCGCGCAACAACATCATGATGATCTCACACTATCTTCATCTCATGCGCCACGAGGGGGAGGCCTTCGACCTGAAGATGGTTGTTAGAGGTACGCTGGAACGGCTGGTTCCCGTGTTGATGACCGCCCTCTCCGCCGGCATCGCCCTCATCCCGCTCATCCTTGCCGCCGACGAGCCGGGCAAGGAGATCCTCAACCCCGTGGCCACCGTCATCATCGGCGGACTGTTCAGCTCGACCTTCCTCGGACTCGGGATCACGCCCGCGATCTTTTATCACTTCTGCCGAAAGTCTGCCGAGAGATCGGTGGATCTGAAGGCTCCTGCCACTGGATAACTATCTCAGACGTATGAAGTGTTCGAATTGCAGACAAGAGAAGGTATTGATCGACAAACGCGGTCACTCGCGGGTCCCTCGTGGTTGGAGGCGGTTTCGGGATAGCCCATACTGCGGTCCCTGCTGGAGTAGCAAGTTCCACATGCGCTCGCTCGTCGTAGCAGTCACCAAACCGCTGGACATGGATTGGGCAGACCTCAAACCGATGCTGGAGGATGCCTGGAAAGGAACCACGCAGCTATCCAATGCCATCGTCACCAAACTCGCACTGCAAGAGCAACAGCGGACGCCGGAGATGACCCGCATGCCTAAAGCCCCGAGCCCCTACCTTTATCCCTGGGCGAGGAAAGAGTTTGCCGAACTAGATCTCCAATGTGCGAACGCGTTGATCCACACGGTTCAGAGCACCTACAACCGCTTCCGATTGGACGTATTCTGGCGGAGGTCCCGTTCACTCCCCCAATATCGCTACCCGACGCTTGCGCCCTTTCCTGGTCAGTCGTCGCGATTGGATTGGCTTTCGGAATCCGATCACGTCCCGGTTGTCACCTTCCGCCTGGGTGGTGAACGCGTTCGCCTGCAGTTAGCCGCCCACCATCAGAAGAATTTCAAGAAGGACCTCACTCGAATCATCGATGGTGAGGCGAAACTCTGCGGCGGCTCGGTCTATCGAAAGACCAGTTTCGGAAGCCACCGCAAGGCGTTCGTAAGCCGGGCACCCGGAGGTGGGCAGAGGATCCACTCACAGGTATTTGTAAAACTGACCGCCTGGTTCCCCATCCCTGAAACCAAGAGCGCGCCTAGGCGGCGCCATCTCAAGATTGCCACGGGCGACGACTGCTTCCTGACGGGTTCATTGACGGGTAGAAGCCAGTGGACGCTTCACGCACAGCATGTGAGGCGATGGGTCGTCTCCCACTTCGACCGCCTCCGCCGCCTCGCTGACGATTTCAAATACGAACGACGCCAAACTTCGAAGCACCGTCTGCCGATCAACGAGTACCGGACGAAACTGATCGACAAACACCACCGCCGCCTCTCGACCTTTCTCAAACAGACCTGCGCCGAAGTGTTAGCGTACGCCCAGCGCAATGCATGCCGGAAGATCATCTGGGACCGCACCCGTACCGGGTTCCTCCCATCGTTTCCTTGGTACGAACTGGAGACGATGATAGAGACTCGGGCCAAGGAACAAGGCATTGCGTTCGAGCGCCCCGCAGAAATACACACACCCCAAGGCTAACTGTCACCAAATTCCCATCGATTTAGAAACCTACCGGCCATCACCAGGCCGAGCGCGATAACCCCTCCTGACGCTGGTCGCTTGAGGGTCTCGCGGAACGCGTCCCAAGAGGCGGGGATAGGACATCTGATGTCCGCGCCCCCGCGCCACCTTTCGAAAGGAAGGATTGGTGTGAGTGGAACAAGAACGAAACAAACGGCAGGGATCCCAAACCGGATTGATCCTGTCATTACCTAAAAAAAGAAAACCAAAATCCTAACGGTCCAAACCAATGAAACTAAAAGAACTCTCAATACTCGCCCTGGCGATCACCGCCCTCTATGGGCTCGCATCATGTAAAAAGGGGCAGGAAGAACATGCCGGTCATGACCAAGACGAACATGCCGAACACGATCATGATGACGGCGACGAGGACCATGACGATCACGAAGGACACGACCACGGTGACATCGTGGCGGGCCCGAACGGCGGCAGGGTGCTGACGAGCGTCGAGCCACATGCCGAGTTTTTCGTCACCGACGACCGCAAGGTACAGATCGCATTCGTGAACGACGACCTCAAACCAGTCCCGGCCGCTGGCCAGAACGTTTCCGTAATTGCGGGCGATCGCTCGAGCCCGACCAGCCTATCGTTCGCCAAAAGCGGTGACGTTCTCCTGTCCGACAAGGCTCTCCCGGCCGGCAATGACTTCCCAGTGATCGTCCAAATCAAGACCGATGCCTCGGCAGAGACTGTCCGCGAGAAGTTCAATCTGAACCTCGCCGACTGCCCGACCTGCGACTACAAAGAATACGCCTGCACCTGCGCCCACGAATAGGGCGTTCACACCAGCCTTCACCTCCATTCTTGGCAGCCCGGAGCCGTGGGGATTTGGCGACCGCCAATCCCTCGGTTCCGGGTGCTTGGATGCGGCTTCCCGCATGGACACGACCGGCCATCGCGCAGCTGTCAGGGTTCGCTTGGAGACGGCAGATTGGGTGGTTCCCAGATGGTGCAAAGATGGTCATTGATTCGCCATTTCGCGATGTGCGCTGCCAGATTGGCTGATGGGTGACACAGGGCTGACCAACGCGTGGCGCCACTCGTCCCAACCAACGAAGTGGTTAGGGTCTTGTGTCCTCCAGAAAATAAAACCATTAAAACCTGATGCGATAGCATCCAATTCTTAGGGCATTTAAAGACGTTCTGGGTGATAGCAGAGATAGGAGCCTTGCTAGCCGCCCTTGCTTGCTTCGAGATAGACGGCATCCATCGGCATTTCATCCACGGGTGCAACAGCGGATCGTGAGACCATGAACCCGGTCCGATCTGCCCAATCGGCAAGATCACCTTGGCGGTATCGCAGTGCAACAACATCGGAAGTGTCCCCGTAATCGATGGCGCCCTCGCCTTCCCAAGCGGCCATCAGAAGGCGCCCGCCCGGGCTCAATACCCGATACCATTCAGACATGGCAAGGCGAACGTCGTCTGGATCTAAATGGTGGATCGCGAAGAAACTGATAACCGCTGCACAGGACCCCGAAGCAACGAAGTGTAAATCGCGCATGTCACCCTCTGCAGTTTTCGCAAAGGTCCCAAGTCTTTCGCCGGCCAATGCAACCATTTGGGGAGACAAGTCGATCCCTTTGAGGGGGCGCTCTGAATCGAAGTGTTCGTGGAATCTAGCAAGCATATGCCCCGAACCGCAGGACGTATCGACAACCGGACCTGGGATAGCACTTATGTCATCCTTAAGCCTTCCCAGGACTTCTGAATAGATTGGTAGTTCGATCTCAGAGTCCATCATTGCAGCGTAGGATCCTGCGGTTTCTTCATAGAAATCGCGAACGCGGCTGTCGGAAGACGTCTTCATTGGATACAAGGGGTCGCTGACTTTAGTCGAGATGACGATTGGGACCCGTGATTTCTGCTCGGCGAATTCGATCTTAGAGGTGGCGCCATGGATCTGGTGTCACCGATCATGATTACCGCGACCTCCATCTCCGGCGGGGAGACTTATCTCAAGAAGCATCTCAGTGCGAACGACTACTACGCAGAGGGCGAGAAGGTTGCTGGCGAGTGGTTTGGCAAGGGGGCCGAGAGGCTTGGACTTGGTGGGCATGTCGAGGCATCGGATTTTGAAGCGATCCGCCAAAACAGCCACCCGCAAACGGGCGAGCGGCTGACGGCGAGGGGCCGGCGCCCTGGCAAAGTGGCGAATCCTCAAACGGGGAGGATAGAGGACCGAAAACCTATCGCCCTGCATGATATCACTCTCAGCGCTCCCAAGGCGGCTAGCATTGCTGCGATTGTCGGCGGCGATGAGCGCGTTCGCGAAGCCTGGGATCAGTCGGTCAAGGTCGCCCTGGCGGAGCTTGAGCGATTTGCCGCTGTCCGCCTGCGTACGGGCGACTACGCCAACTCGGAAAAACTGCGTATCACCGGCAATGTGGTAGGCGCTATTTTCCATCATGACGCGAGCCGTTCGCTTGACCCGCAGTTGCACGCGCACGCCGTGCTCGCCAATGCGAGTTACGATCGCGAGCGTGGCGAATGGCTCGCGCTCCAGCGCAGGGCCATGATGGAGGCGAGCCGATATGTGAGACGGGCGCTCTATCACGACTTTGGCGGGCGGCTCCGCAGCTTGGGATACGAGTTAGAGAACGAGGGGGAAGGCTTTCGCATCAAAGGAATCTCGCGCGAGATCGAAATGGCATTCTCCGAGCGAACGCGGCAGCGGCTCTCGTTCGAATCGAGGTATCGCAAACTCTTCGGTCACTCTCCGACCAAGCGCAGGGTCGAGCAATTCATCAAGGATAGCGAAGGCGCGGCCGAGAAACGCTTCGCCGCCGAATTCAAAGCCGCCTTCGGGAAAATGCCAACGTCCGGAGAGGTGCAGGCATTCGTGGTCGATTGGCGCGAGGCGAAGCTCCAAGAAATCTCCACGCCCGAGGTGCGGCAAATGCAGCGTGATCGTCTAACAGTCGAAGATCTCAAGGCGGTCGAGGCGCTTGTGGACAAAGCAAAAGGACGGGGAGGCGTCCGCGCGACTCCTAGCAACCACCGAAAGGCCGCGCAGCTAGGCATCGACCATTGCCTCGAGCGGCTCAGCGTGGCCCGCCTCTGCGATGTTCTCGATGCTGCCCTCAAGTTTGGGGGTAACGAGTTAGGCAGCCTAGATCCCGCGAAACTCTATCGGGAGGTCAGGCGGCGCGGGGGCGCGATCAGCGACGGCTACCAGATGACCACGGAGAAAGCGCTCGAAGAAGAGGCGCTTGTTCTCCGATTCGCGAAGCACTCGCAGAACGAGCATCATCCGCTCGGTAATATCGAAGGGCTCGAATCGGTGACATTGTTAGGGGGCGACCAGCGCAAGGCGGTCGAGGAATTGGCCGCGTCGAGCGATGGGGTCGCCGTGCTCATCGGCGATGCAGGAACGGGCAAGACGCATACCCTCGGCATCCTCCACGAGGCGCACCGGCGCGCGAGCGGGGGGAAATTCATAGCCCTCGCTCCGACCACGAGGGCAACCGAAGAGCTGATGCAGAACGGATTTCCAGAGGCGGCCACGGTCGCCTCGTTTTTGAACGATTCGCTGGCGCAGGCGGATACTGAAGGTCGGGCGATCCTTATCGACGAGGCCGGTCTGCTCTCCTCCCGGCAAATGGCGGAAGTCGTACGCATCGCGGGCGAGCGCAAGGCGAGGATCCTCCTCGTCGGCGACACGAAACAACACGAGTCAGTCGAGCGCGGGAGCGCGCTCCGCAATTTGATCGAATTCGGATTGGTCGAGCCGCAGCGCCTTCACGGCGTGCGGCGCCAAAGGGACTATCACCATCGCAAGCTCGCGCGCCTGCTTGCCAAAGGCAAAGCGGAAGAGGCATTGGAACATGCGGATCGGTTAGGCATGATCGAAGAAATCCCGCACGCGCCCGAACTCTTCGAGGCGGCAGCGAAACGCTATGCCGACGCCGTCGAATCGGGGCGCGAAACGCTGGTCGTCATCCCCACCTGGGCGGAGATCGACCTCTTCAACGAAGAGGCTCGGAGGGAGCTGCGCGAGCGCGGACTCATCCGCGGCGATGCCATCGAGATCCAAGGCTCCGCCTCCCTGTCGTGGACCGAGGTCGAGCGCATGCACTGGCAGGGATACGAGCCGGGATATGCGCTCAACTTTCACCGTGGCGTGGCAGGTATCGAGCCAGGCGAATCAGTCACCGTAAAAAGCGTCCTTCCCGACGGGCTTGTTGCCGAGCGAAATGATGGCAGCGAAGTGCGACTCACCAAGAAGCAGCGCCACGCCTTCGATGTTGCCGAGCTAGCACCGCTGGAAGTCGCCGCTGGCGATGAACTGCTCTTTCGTGCGAACTGCCCTGACATTGGCGTTCACAATGGCCAGCGACAAAAGGTCGCCAGCGTCTCAGGAGGGCGAATCCAGTTAGCCAGCGGGGAATTTCTTCCGGAAAGTTTTACACAAGTTTGCCACGGTCACGCCGTGACGTCGCACAAAAGCCAGGGCGCGAGCGTGCAGGAATCGATGCTCGTGTTGGGCCCGATCTCGCTGGGTGGCGGTGCGGTGGATCTGCGGCAATTCTACGTATCCAACACGCGCTTCAAAGAGGATCACACGCTCTTCACCTCGAACCTCAACCGGGTGAAAGCCAAGGTGGGCAAGCGCAACGAGCGAATGCTCGCGCGCGAGTTCCTAGCCGGGTTGGGCAAAGAGCTAGAATCCCTGCTCGCCCAAGCGAAGGGAGGCAAAGCCGAAGATGAGGGCGCGGCGGATCGGTCCGCCCGCATTCGCCAGACGCTGCGCGAGGTCGAGAAGCATGTGGAGCGTGCCAGGGGGGCAGCGACAAGGAGAGCCATTCTCGACCAGCTAGGCATCCGCAATCTGCCAGAGCGTTACAGGCGCTTTTGGCGGGAGTTGGAGAAGAGACGGCGCGCGGGGCGACGCCGAAACGAAGCGCCACGGAACGCCGCCTTCGTCAACCGCTTCCGGCGCGGGCTGCGCGTCTACCGCTGGTATCGCCGAAGCGTGAGGAATGCCGCCTATCGGAATGCCGCGACCTATAACAAACCCGCCGCCCTGAGAAAACGCTAGAATGAAAAGGCACCACTCGCAGGGCGGCAACGGAAGAGGCGGATCGCCGAATGCCCAAGGGAGCCTCCCGTTCCAGCCATTTGAGATCGAAGAAGGCACGCCCACGATCACGTTCACCACCGGGGACCAATCCCTGACACTCGCCTATCACCACTTTCTTGAGATGCGATGGGAGGCGCGAGGGACACGCATCGCCATCGGCTTCAGCGACTATCAGATTACCATCGAAGGCACCGGATTGCGCAGGCTCTGGCGCGAGATCCAGCTCTTCAACGTGCGAGAAATCGAAGAATGCCAGGGGGCATCGGGGGAGCTCGAATTGGCGGGCGGGCAATGCCTTGTGGGATCGATCGCGATCCGCAGCGCGGAGGAAGGCGTGTAAGTCTGTGAATCGCATTCGCCAACTGGTCGCATCCCAATCCCGATGCAGCCAGAGTGGTTGCTGGCAAAACTTCTCCCATGGTAGCGGCCGGCTGGCCGCCGTTAGACTTGTGCTTGCATTGCATCTTCTCCAGCCCAACCATCCCCCGCTAGCCTAACCCTATCAAACAAATGAGCGAAACACGCAATCCTGTCGGATGGTTCGAAATCTACGTTGCGGACCTGGAGCGAGCAAAACGATTTTATGAAACGGTGCTTCAAGTGGAGCTCCAGCCGCTGCCGACACCCGCCGGCGACATCGAGATGCTCATGTTTCCGGGGGACCCGCAGAAAGCCGGATCCTGCGGCGCCCTCGCCAGAATGGAGGGCTGCACGCCGGGTAGCGGCGGCACGATCGTCTACTTTTCCTGCCGGGATTGCGGGGAGGAGGAATCCCGCGTCGCCGGGGCTGGAGGGGTGGTCACAAAGCCGAAGTTCTCCATCGGACCGTATGGATTCATCTCGCTCGTCACCGACCCTGACGGCAACATGATTGGTCTGCACAATCCGGTGGAAGAGGATGGATAGTGGCGGATCGGGTCTTGAGCGATATGTATCACACTCACCGCTCTGCCGCAGCCTCGGCGAGCAGGGCGAGCGCCCCCGGAACCAGCTGCCAATACGGGCGATACTCTGAGGCGCAGAGAAACCCTTCAAGTTCGCTGCCCGAGGTGATGCCAAAAAACGGTTGCTCAGGCTCCGGTTGGGGGAGACTCGGATCCAGAAGGTATTTGGCAACATTCGGCATTCTTAGGCAGGACCGGATCGCCTCCACTGCCCTGCCCTTATCCCCGCCACCAAGAAGGGCAAGAGGATAGAGGTACAGCGCGGTATGAAACGTGTCCTCAAAAGACTTTTCCTCAAAGAGATCGATCACCCTGCGGTGCATCCCAAGCTTCAATAGGTATTTTGGGAGCTCCATCCGCGCGCCCATCCGGTCTTCAATGTCGTAGCCTACGATCTGGTACCCGGTCGAGCAGGCAGCCCGCCACTCGCCGAGATCCGCTTGCGCAACCATCAATTGATAGAGGCAGCGCAAGAACGGGCGGTTCTCGAAAAAGCCTCCCGGCACCTGGTGGCTGCCTTCCTCGAAATCATCGGGAAAGGCGTTCCGCGCAATGCTTGCTGCGGATTGCGCAAATGCAAAGCCATCCAGAGTTCTGCCTTCCGCCAGTTTGCAGGCCGCGTAATGGTTCATCGCATCGAAATGCCAAGGGTAGCGATTGAGGAATTTCCTCAGTTCTGAGGTCAGGCCCTTGCGACCCTGCCAGGCTTCAAGAATTTGGTCAAAGCGGCGCGTTGCTGGGGCGGCCTCGGGGGATTCCCGAAAGATCCACTCAGAATCACACAACTGGGTGCGGACGAGGGTGTAGCGAGGGGCATTGAGCTTCATAGAATGGCGAAAGTTTCAGACGCTGGCGCGCGGTCAACAATGCAACAGATGTGAAAAATACCGCGCCTCTTGGAGCGGGTGTCCAATCGTGCCGTGAGCGATGGCAAAAGACAACCACTCGGCGAGTGATCGCTACGGCGAGCTGCCCGCCACATCCCCGCCCGCGGCGAGCAGGCAAACGATCCCTAGCATGAATGCGAGCATGGCGAGCACGCCGATGACTTGCTCGGTGCTACGGGCGCGCCACTGGTGGCCATAGGACCGGAAGATTTCGATTCCGTGCTCGTTGCGGCGGCAAAATCGTCTTCGCCCAATCCAGTGGCTG
>Ga0222717_10001018_pt1 | contig 23430 bp, 26 predicted proteins | sample C33_18DmetaG_FD_165053 | JGI IMG/M metagenome (GOLD analysis project Ga0222717, IMG submission 165053) | Estuarine water microbial communities from San Francisco Bay, California, United States - C33_18D | ecosystem: Environmental > Aquatic > Marine > Unclassified | place: USA: California... | reverse complement strand
CGGGGGTCGGGCTCGAACCGACATGAGGAAATCCTCACCGGATTTTGAATCCGGCGCGTCTACCAATTCCGCCACCCCGGCAAAAATGTTGACAAATTTCACGTAAAATATGTAGCTTGTCAATAGTAGAGTATTTAACCAAGGAGAATCATAGTGTCATTTAAAACAGTACCAGGAATGTTTCAATCTTTAGTGAATGAAAGACCAAATCTTAAAACTTTTTATACAAAAACTGATAATGGATGGGAAGGTATTGAACTTCTTGCTCTCCAAAAAAAGGTTGAAGACTTTGCTAATGGACTAAAAAATTTAGGTGTTAATGAGCATGAGAAAGTAGCAATTATTGGGGCAAATTCCCGTAAATGGGCTATTTCAGATTATGCAATCGCGCACATTAGAGCAGTTTCTGTTCCAGTTTATCCAACTTTAATTCCTTCACAATCTCAGTATGTCGTTGATCACTCTGAAAGTAAAATTGCAATTGTTCAGGATTCCTTGCAACTAGATAAGGTTTATCCATTAATCAATGATTCTAATTCTAATTTGAGTACTATTATAATTATGGATGATAATTATGATGGTGGTCAAGATAAAGTTATAAAATTTTCTGAAGTTTTTGATATGAAAAATGTTGTACATGACATTCGTGAAATTTCAAAAACAGTAGTCGAGGATGACTTGCTTACACTTATTTATACTAGTGGTACAACAGGAAATCCTAAAGGTGTTATGCTTAGCCATGCAAATATTTGCAACAATCTATTGTCAATTGATGTTAACATTAAGGCAGCGATGGAGCTTAATCCTCATTTAAAGCCAGCTAATGGTATAGAAAGATTTGTTTCTTTTTTACCGATTAGTCATAGTTTTGAGAGGGTGGGTGGCCATTACTCGATATTTAGTCAAGGAACTTCTATTTATTACGCAGAAATGAATTTTACTCCTGAAATTTTATTTGAGAATATAAGAGAAGTCCAACCAACTTTCTTAACCGCTGTTCCAAGAATTTTTGAAAAAATACACGCAAAAATAATGGATACTGTTTCAGATATGACTGGTATTAAAAAATCACTAGCAACATGGTCTATTGCTGTGGGAATGCAGACAGTTCCATATCGTCAAAGAAGTAAAAAACTCCCATTTTTATTGGGTTTAAAATATAATATCGCTGATAAATTGGTATTAAACAAATTTAGAGCAGCATTAGGCGGAAAGGTAAGAGCCTGTTCATCGGGAGGTTCGGCACTATCAAAGGAAGTTGGATCTTTCTTTTGTGGAATTGGAATCTCAATTATTGAGGGATACGGTTTAACCGAAACTAGTCCAGTGATGACAATTGGACATCCTGATTTCTTTAAATTTGGAACAGTAGGTAAACCTATTTCAGGTGTAGAGGTGAAAATTGCTGAGGATGGAGAGATCTTATGTAAAGGTCATTGTGTAATGCAAGGTTATTACAAAAATGAAGAAGCTACTAATGAAGCAATTGTTGACGGATGGTTCCATTCTGGAGATATTGGTGAATTTGACGAAGATGGTTTACTTAGAATAACAGACAGAAAGAAAAGTTTAATTGTTACTTCTGGCGGTAAAAATGTTGCTCCTCAACCTATGGAAGTTTCTCTTACATCAAATAAATATATCGAGCAATGCAATGTAGTGGGAGATGATAGAAATTTCATTTCAGCTTTAATTGTTCCGAGCAAAGACAATTTAGTGGCTTGGGCAAAAGACAAAGGACTAGGATCTCTCGACTATAAAAGTTTGTGTGCACACCCGGATGCTTATGATATGATTGATATAATCGTAAAAGATGTTATGACAAACTTCTCAAGATACGAGTCAATTCGTAAATTTGTACTAATCGACCAGGAATGGACAGTTGATGCTGGTGAACTAACACCAAAAATGTCTATTAAGCGTAAGGTAGTTATTGCTAAACATAAAGATCAAATTGAAGAAATGTACAACCCTAGAACAGCATTGTCTACGAGTGAAAGTGTTAATTTAGGCGGTTAATCAGTCTTGATTAAGAAGGGATTTATATTACTGACAATACTGTCAATTTTTTTAGTTAATTGTATTCCTAAAAATGCCAGCCCATACGTTACTGTATTAGGTATCGCTCAGGATGGTGGGGCTCCACATGCTGGATGCACAAAAGTCTGTTGCTCTGAAAGATGGGATAACTTTAATTCCCACAACCAAGTTTCCAGCTTAGGTATTGTTGATCCATCTACAAATGAAGTGTGGATGATTGATGCTACACCAGATTTTTCACTGCAATTAAATACATTGACTAAAGGTAAAAATAATAAGTTTAAGGGAGTATTTCTTACGCATGCTCATATAGGGCATTACACAGGATTAATGCACTTAGGAAGAGAAGTAATGGGTGCAAACGGCGTCCCAGTATATGCTATGTCTAAAATGATAAATTTTTTACAAAATAACGGTCCCTGGAGCCAACTTATAGAATTAGAAAATATTCAACTTAAACAACTTCAAGACAATCAAGCTATCAAGCTGAATGACAATATAGTAGTCACCCCTTTTTCAGTGCCACATCGCGACGAATTTTCAGAAACAGTAGGATATAAGATTCAAGGTCCAGCTAAATCATTAATATTTATACCCGATATTGATAAATGGGAAAAATGGCCAACATCTATAACTGATATAGTAAACAATAATGATTTTAGTCTTATTGATGGCACGTTCTACAGTATTGAAGAATTACCAGGAAGAGATATGTCAAAAATACCACATCCATTTATTGTAGAAACAATGAATCTTTTAAAAAATATCAGAGATAAATCCGGAATAAACTTTATTCATTTAAATCATACTAATCCAGCACTGAACCCAAACTCCAAGGCTGCCAAGTTGATTAAAAGTCAAGGATTTAACATTGCTACAAGAAATCAGATATTTAATCTGTAAATGAATTTATTTTTTTTGCAACTAATTACAAAAAAGTATGTCTAATTATTAGTTTTGTATTAAAAATTTCTTTGCTATTATTTGGGGGCATAATATGAAAAAACAGTTTATTCTATATATTTTACTTACAAATCTTTTTGCTCAGTCTTTTACTGACTTAACAGAAAGACCCAGCTATAATTCACAAAAAGTAACAGCTTCAATTAAGTTGGATGGTATTTTAGACGAAAATATTTGGAAAACATCTCAGGTTGCTACGAATTTTACTGGTACCGGATTATTTCAAGGTCAATCTGCTCCCCTTGTTACTGAAGCTAAGCTTTTCTACGACGATACATATTTATACGTCGGATTCATTGCATATATTGATCAGGAAGATTTGCGATACAGTATCACACGAAGAGATAATCTTGATGATAGGGATGATAGAGTATGGATTAGTATTGATGCATTTGACGATGAATCACTTACATATGGTATCGGAGTAAGTGCTGGAGGTATTCAAATTGACGGAAGGTCAACGTATAATTTTGATCCATCATTAGATTTAATTTACGATACAGCTGTTAAGATTTATGATAACCGCTATGAAGTAGAGATGGCAATCCCATTTACCAGTTTGCGTTATTCGTTAGCCTCAACTCAAACTTGGAGAATAAATTTTGCTAGAGGTTTTACTGGAGAGGATGAATTTACTCGCTATGTCTATTGGGCTTCAAAAGTAGACGGTATTGAATGTCAAACATGTCAAATGGGATTCTTAAACGATATTAAACCGCCAAACCAAAAACGAGGAGACATTGAATATATTCCTTCGCTTGTAGGCGGATTTTCAGAAGATTTTGATAACAATACTACTGCATCAAGAGAAGAAGCATCTCTATTTATGAAATATCCAATATCATCTGTTGACTTGTTAGAAGTGGCATTAAATCCAGATTTTAGTCAAATAGAGTCTGATAATGTTCAAAATGACGTAAACACTGTTAATGCTTTATTTTTTAAAGAAAAAAGACCGTTCTTTAGCGAAGGGGCTGAATTATTTCAATTTTCTTCTCAACGAGGATATATAAATTTATTTTATTCAAGAACTATAAACGATCCATCAATCGTTGGAAAATATACAGGGAAGGTAGGAAAGACATCATACGGAGTTATAAGCGCTAGAGACGAATCTTCTCCATTATTGCTTCCCTTTGAAGAAACTAGTACGGTTGTTAATATGGGAAAAAGTTCATCCAATATTGTTCGTATTAAACGTATGCTCAAAAATGGTGGTTCTATTGGCGGTATTATTACAAACCGAAAATTTGATGATGCCGGAGACATGACAACAGGTGGTATTGATTTTCACTACCATCCAGGAAATAATTTTCATTTAACACTACATGGATCAGCATCAGTTCATAACGAATCAGATAATTTTGAATATATATATGAGCCGACTGTAAATGACAACAATATGACCTTCAATAATGGAAAGTATACCAAAAATTTTGATGGAGAAAGAATTACAGGAAATGCTTTAGGGTTTAGTCTCAATAAAATGAACAGAACAGACAGTATGGGTTTTACGGTTCGTTTACGTTCGCCTGGATTTAGAACCAGTAATGGATTCGAACAAAACAATTCTACAAAATTTGCTAAACTTTCTCGAGGAAAGAGTATTTATTACGACAGCCATCCTGTTTTAGCAAAAATCAATCTTGCAATAGGTGGAATTTATAAAACTAATTATGATAATTTGGTAAAATATAAGGAACTAGAAAGTGGTGTTAATATCGATTTTTCAAATGGTTCTAATATGATGGCAGAAATTGAGTTTAGTGAGGAAAATTTTAAAGGCGTTCAATTTGATAGCGCTTATTTTCATACTAATTATACTAAGAAGTTAAATGAGACTACTAAAGTCCATGCCGGACTACATCTTGGAGATGAAATTGTTAGATATCTTGATATTCCAGAACAGGGTGATCGTTATGGAATCTATAGCTATATAGAATATAAAATTTCCGATGCCACTAATTTTTCTTTAAGCCTTCAGTATGAAGATGTTAAGGACTATTACGATGGCCTGATTGTACAATCAAGATATAATCATTCATTTTCAAGCAAGCTAACACTTCGAACTAAAGTGCAGTATAGCGGATATTCCGATACATGGTTTATTGAACCGATGATTACCTATCAACCAAATGCGTTTAGTGCGCTTTATTTTGGTATAAATGATTTATTAACTTCAGATGATAGCATGTTCTCAAATTTAAATGAAAGCGAACGACAATATTTTATTAAATTTCAGTACCTACTTTAGGAGAAAGTCATGAAAAAACTTATTTTAATTGGATTTATTTTATTTTTAAACGGATGTGTATCCCTGTCACTTTTTTAGGAGATAACTATGAAAAAAATTAGCATTATAATATTAGCGTTGTTTATCAGTGGATGTGTAAATCTTTCGCTAGGTGAGAACTTAGCAAAAAAAGTTTCTAAAAAACAAACGAAGGAAGTGGTATCGTTAAATATTGACTATAAATCTTCTTCATCTACAATGCTAGCAATCAACCATATTTTGCCTGCAAAAAGTGCAAAATTTGAAATGTTAAATAAAAATATAATTCTTCCAGCTATGAAACGTCATGACATAGATGTATATAATAGTTTAAAATTTCTAGCACCTGAAGGACCTAATGAAGACGGAACATATACATTTATTTATGTCGCGAGCCCATATCTTCAAGATAAGAGTTATGACTTATTAGAAATTCTAATTGATGAATTCGGTAGATCAACCGCAGAAGAGTATTTTGATATCTGGGTAAACTGCTTCGCTTACGAGCAAGAAGTAATGACTTTTAGATGATAAAATCATACCTTTTTGACTTATTCTATATTAAATTTTCTTCGATGAGAACAATACATATTTTTTTTACCATAATCCTTGGCATGCATTTGCTTATTGGTCAAGATGTTGAAATCGAACCAGACTCTTTTACTCCAGGAAGTGATAATTATGGAGAGACTAACAGAGCAATGCTAAAAGGTGAATCTATCGTTAATATTTATTCAAATATCGCGGTTGCAGATGTATATGTATGGAATTTACCATGGGCATCTTCTGAAAGAATTTTTCCTGCTAGGATTGCACTACCAACTGATAACCAACGTTATGTTATAAGTTTGTATTCTCAGGCGGAATATCAAGCAATAACCATAGAACTACAAAACTTTGATTTTGATACAAGAGATGTTGAAGAATTTGAGTTACTTCAAGATGAGCTATCAAAAATGGAGCTTGCTACAAAATTTGTGCGACCTATTCCAGGAACAAATGCCTCAGTTTTTTTAACGCATTGCACTAGTGATGATTTAAATTGTGAAGAAGGGATGCACTGGTTAGACCAATTTTATGCAAAATACTATGATTCTAAACAAGAGCAGAATCTCGCTTCAGACTTAAATGGCACCGATTTAACCGAAGATGAAAAATTTTTAGTTAGAAGACATAGAATGGGCGTGCTTAGTATGGTAAGCTTATTTTCAATTGCTATGTTCGTTATAGACAATAATACACAGTGACAGATATTTCAATAAATATAGTCGGTCATGGCACTGAAACATTCCCTGTTGGCATAACACCTCAAGAAATTTTGCTTTCATCAAAAGGTCAGCCTAGCGATACTATAATTTGTAAAGTCGACAAAGTTTTAACTGACCTTAGCGCTAAATTGCAGGAAGATTGTAAATTACAGTTTCTTGATGCTAAAAGTAAGGATGGTCACAATGTTTTACTGCATAGCACAGCACACCTTATGGCGCAAGCTGTAAAACGTTTATTTCCAAAAACAAAGGTAACTATTGGACCATTTCTTGAAAATAGATTCTACTATGATTTCGATGTGGAAACTCCTTTTACGGATGAAGATTTATTAAATATTGAAAAGAAAATGTTAGAGATTTCTCAAGAAAATATTTCTATTAATCACGAGGTCAAGTCCCGTAAAGATGCATTAGATTTTTTTAAAAACTTAGGTGAAGAATATAAAATTGAAATCATAAACGATTTAGAAGAATCTGAAGTGCTTAAAGTTTACGAACAAGGCGATTTTACAGACTTATGTAGAGGGCCGCACGTTCCAAGTACGGGAGTAATTCAACATTTTAAACTATTATCTTCTTCAGCGGCTTATTGGAGAGGTGATGAAAATAATCAAACCTTACAACGAGTCTACGGTACCTCTTTTTCAAATGCGAAAGATCTTAAAAAGTATTTATTAATGCTTGAAGAACAAAAGAAGCGTGATCACCGAAAGATTGGTAAAGAATTAGATCTCTATTTTCATGATGAGGAAGTAGGGCCAGGTCTTCCATTGTGGACTCCAAATGGCGGGGTTATAATTGATGGGCTTGAAGCGCTTGCGAAAGAGAAAGAAGATTTAGGCGGATATAAGCGTGTAAGAACACCACACCTTACGAAAGGCACCCTTTATGAAAAGTCTGGTCATTTAGAGCATTATATGTCAAGTATGTACCCAGCAATGGATGTAGATGGCACTGACTACTATATGAAGCCAATGAATTGCCCCCATCACCATAAAATTTACGCAAACACACCAAAAAGTTACAGAGACTTACCGTATCGTTTATCAGAATATGGAACATGTTATAGATATGAGAAATCAGGAGAGCTTTTTGGGTTAATGCGCGTTAGAAGTATGCAGATGAATGATGCCCATATCTACTGCACAGAAGATCAGTTTAAAGATGAATTTATTGCTGTATGTAATTTATACATGGAATACTTTAAAATATTTGGAATTGAAAAGTATGAAATGCGATTAAGTCTTCACGATCCAAAAGGGCTAGGTAAGAAATATATTGACAATCCTACACTTTGGAAAAAAACAGAAGATGATGTTAGGGATGCATTGAAAGATGCCGGTTTAAAGTTTACAGAGTCTGTTGGTGATGCAGCTTTCTATGGACCTAAAATTGATGTACAGGTATGGAGTGCTATTGGAAAAGAATTTAGTTTAGCTACAAATCAAGTAGACTTTGCAGTACCGGAACGTTTTAATCTTACATATAAAGACGTTGACGGAAAATCTAAAACGCCCTTATGTATTCACAGGGCTCCTTTAGGAACCCATGAACGCTTTATTGGTTTTTTAATAGAACATTTTGGTGGAAACTTTCCATTATGGTTAGCCCCAAGACAGGTTACTATTTTACCCGTTTCTGACAAGTATAACGATTATGCATTTTCAGTAAGTAATTCTCTTAAAAAGAGCGGTATTCGCGTTGATGTTGACAGTAGGTCTGAAAAGATAGGATCAAAGATAAGAGATGCGGAGATGCAGAAAGTTAATATTATGATTATTGTAGGAGAAAAAGAGGTGAGTGATAGTACGCTTACTATTAGAAGAAGATTTGTTAAACAACAACAAACGATTTCGTTGGATGAATTTACAAGCGAAATCCTAGATGAAATAAACGATAGGAGAGTTCCGAATTAAAAAACAAAGAATAAGAGTAAATAACCGTATTTATGCAGATAAAGTAAGGTTGATTGGTCACGATAAAGAACAAATTGGAATTGTTACAGTTCCTGAAGCATTAAGCAGAGCAGAAGACGTAGGTCTAGATTTAGTAGAGATTTCACCGAACGCAAAACCGCCTGTTTGTAAAATTATGGATTACGGCAAGTTTAAGTATGAAGAAAAGAAAAAAGCCCAACAAAGCCGAAAAAATCATCAAGTAATCAAAGTTAAAGAATTAAGAATGAGACCTAATATTGGTGATCACGATTTAGAAAATAAATTAAAAATGGGTAAAAAGTTTTTAAATGATGGGTATAAATTAAAGCTTACATTAATGTATAGAGGTAGAGAAATGTCTCGACAAGATTTAGGTCAAGACCTATTAACCAGAGTTTTGTCGTCATTAAGTGAGCATGCACAGATGGAAAAAGATTCTCCTTTGATGGGTCGAAAGAAATCTATAATATTAGCCCCGAAATAGGAAATATTATGCCAAAGATGAAAACAAGAAAAAGCGTGTCAAAAAGATTCAAGGTTACTGCGTCAGGTAAGCTTAAACGTAATAAGGCAGGACATTCACATATGTTGATTCGTAGAGACAACGATGTGAAGCGTGCAGCTAAAAAAGCAACTGTTGTAGCACCTTCTTTTGAAAAGCGAATGAAAAAAATGATGGGGAAAGTATAAGTTATGCCAAGGTCCAATAGTTCAGTTCCAAGACATAGAAGACATCGTAAAACTGTTAAGTTAGCGAAGGGTTATTTTGGAGCAAGAAGTCGTAATTATAAAGCAGCTAAAGATGCAGTCGTTAAGGCTGGTCTATATGCTTATAGAGATAGAAGACAGAAAAAACGTCAGTTTAGACGTCTGTGGATTGTACGTATTAATGCCGCATCAAGATTAAATGGTTTATCATATTCAAAGTTTGTACATTTATTGAAGGAGAAGGGTGTCGAATTAGACAGAAAGGTTTTAGCTCATTTAGCAGTTAATAATCCATCTGTTTTTGAAGACCTCGTTAAATATTTAAAGAAAAAATAATATATATAAGATGTCATTAGATAAAACTATCAAAGAAATAAAGACATCTTTCCTTAAAGAAATTACAAATTGCGATTCAGCCGCTAGTCTAGAAAACATTCGTATTACCTACTTAGGTAGAAAAGGTCAACTTACTAATCTATTTGAAGCTTTCACAAAGCTACCAGGTCCAGAAAAACCTAAATACGGTAAAACACTCAATATTTTAAAAAATGATTTAAATACGGCTTTTGATAAAAAGCAAAAAGAAATCAATCCAACTAAATCCGATACAAAAAACAATAACGAAGACTTTACATTACCTGGATATACGATTCCAACTGGTAGCCTCCATCCGTTAGAGCAGGTTACTAGTGAGATTAAATCGATCTTTCAGTCAATAGGATTTTCAGTAGCTTATGGACCTGAAATCGATGACGACTATCATAATTTTGAAGCTTTAAATGTGCCAAAACATCATCCTGCGAGAGATATGCAAGACACCTTTTTTGTAGATCCAAATACTGTATTAAGAACGCATACTTCTAATGTTCAGATTCATTTAATGGAGAATCAAGACCCTCCACTTCGTCATATTTGTTGTGGTAGAGTTTTTAGAAATGAAGCTGTTAGTTATAAGAGTTTCTGCTTATTTAACCAGGTTGAAGGTTTAGTTGTCAATGAATCATCCTCATTTGCTGAAATGAAAGGAACAATTGAATACTTTGTAAAAGAAATGTTTGGTGAGGGTACAAAGATGCGATTTAGACCTAGCTACTTTCCTTTTACCGAACCTAGCGCAGAAGTAGATATTTGGAACCCTAAACTTGATCAATGGATGGAAATATTAGGATGTGGCATGGTGAACCCTAACGTTCTTAATAATGTAGGTTATGATACAGAAAAATATCAAGGATTTGCTTTTGGGATGGGAATCGAAAGAATTGCTATGATTAAATTTGGTATTAAAGACATTAGACTTTTTTACCAAAACGATAAAAGATTCCTGGAGCAATTTTAATGAAAGTATCCTTATCATGGTTAAAAAGGTTTGTCGATTTTGAATATTCATCATCTGAGCTTGCAGATAAACTCACTATGCAAGGATTTGAGTCTGAAGTTGTTACTGACTTTAGCGTACTTGATAATATTGTTGTAGGCGAGGTTAAAACAGCTGAAAAACACCCCGATGCTGATAAATTAAAGCTTTGTACTGTATTTGATGGAAACGAAACGTATAACGTCGTTTGTGGAGCTCCTAATGTTGATAAAGGGCAAAAGATTGTGTTTGCTAAGGTTGGAGCAGTTTTACCGGGAGATTTTAAAATTGGTAAGGCAAAAATTAGGGGAGTTGAAAGCTTTGGAATGATTTGCTCAGAACGTGAATTAGGAATTTCCGAAGAGCATGATGGTATCATGGTTTTGGACAGTTCCTGCAAAGTTGGCGTTAGCATTGAATCTATTTTAGGCGAAACTTATGACGCAATTGACGTAGAAGTAACCCCAGATAAAGCATTTGCATTAAGTCATCGTGGAATCGCAAGAGAGATAGCAGTCATGACAGGTAAAGCATTAAAAATTCCTATGGATGCGTCAGAGATTATTTCTAAAGGGAAGGAGACTGTCAAGGTTTCACTTGATGGTAAAGGTGGCTGTACGCGTTATATTGCCGGTACAATGAAAAATCTTACTGTTGGCCCATCTCCCAAATGGTTGGCTGATTATTTAAAGTCTGTAGGCCAGAAAAGTATTAATAATCTTGTAGATATTTCAAATTTTATGCTTCTGGAAATTGGGCATCCAACTCATATCTTTGACCTCAAAAAACTTTCAAAACCTACTATAGAGGTAAAATGGGCAAAGAAAGATGAAGTGTTTGATGCGCTAGATGATGAATCTTATAAGTTAGACTCAGAACATCTTATTATTACTGATTCGGTAAATACAATAGCATTAGCTGGTATTATTGGCGGAAAAGATAGTGCTGTTTCTGAAAGTACAACTGAGGTACTAATTGAAAGTGCATATTTTGATCCAGTTGTTGTTAGAAAGGGTTCTAAAAAATTAAACTTACTATCAGAAGCTTCTAGACGTTTTGAAAGAGGAGCTGATCCAGCAGCAACACTTGAAGCATTTTATATGATTGTTGGACTTATGAAAGAAATTGCTGGCGGTACTTTAGAGTCAATTGTAACAGATAAGTCTACCATCGATCTCGCACCACACATCGTATCTCTAAGTGAGAAAAAATTGCTAAAATATACTGGGCAACATTTAGATGCTGAGACTGTTTCTGGTATCTTAAATTCTTTAGAAATTAAAAATATTAAAACAAACAATGGATGGGATTGTACAATTCCTTCATTTAGGCATGATGTCAAGCATGAAACCGATGTTATTGAAGAGGTGTTACGTTGTTATGGTTATGAAAACATTAATGCATCGTATAGCTTTTCATCATTAATGCAATTTGCCAACGATGCAGAACAACCAATATTCGAATTGAAGCAGTACTTATCGTCAAATGGTTTTAATCAATGTTATAATAATTCATTACAGGACATTCAAGAAGTAAAGGTATTTGGGATAGAACCAATATCAGTAATGAATCCTTCTTCTGAAAGAATGAATACCTTAAGAACTTCATTGCATAAAGGTCTTTTTGAAAATCTAGACTTTAATTTTAAAAACGGTTCAACGAATACAATGATTTATGAGTATGGTACAGTTTTTGAAAAGAAAGGTGAAAAGTTAGAGGATATTGATCAAATAAATGCTCTATCATGCTTAGTTCATGGAAACCTTTTTGATCAAAATGTTCATTTTGAAGAAGTGAAGAATAATTTGTTCTTTCTTAAAGGTTTGGCTAATAATATTTTTAAATCGTTAGCAAAAACAAACATAAAGTTTATTGAGGAAGAACAAGCATATTGCGATACTTTCTATAAAATAATAGACAAAAAGAAAAATACCGTTGGTTCTATAGGAGTTGTATCAAATTCGTTTTTGAAGAACCTGGATATTGCACATAAAACTGATGTATGTCTAATGGATATTAATACTGCTTTATTTACAGATCACTATAACCACAATATAAAAGTAAATGATGTTATTTTATTTCCAGTTGTTAATCGAGATTTAAATTTTAAACTCGATGCAGATGTTAAGTTGGGAGATGTTGTTGCTGCAATGAAATCAACGAATCAATCAATACTTCAAGATATCATTCCGGTTGATATATATCAATCTCAAAAGGAAAAAAGCAAGAAAGATGTACTATTTAAACTTTCATTCCAGAGTGTTAAAAAAACACTTGAAGACAATGAGGTAAACTCAGTTATTGCAGAGATTATAAATGTTGTTACAAAGAAATTTGGTGCTAAATTAAGGGATAATTAAACATAAAATTATTTGATGGAAAACGTAGAAAAAAAAGTCGTAAAGGTAAGAATATTTGGTCAAGAATATTCTATTAGAGCCACTGTAAATGAAGCGCACATTAGAGAATGTGCTGCTCTAGTAGACAGTAAAATGGCAGAAATACAACGTTCTGCTCCCTCGTCTTTAAATGCTTCAAAAATTGCAATTTTAGCAGCAATGAATATATCTGATGAATTGATGAGTGCACAAAGAGGTGAATACTCGTTCAAGGGTGAAGTAGAGTCAAAGATTAAGTCTTTGATAGAACGAATTGAAGAAATAGTTTAATATTTAAATTTTAAAGGCTAAACAATGATCAATACTAAAATCTTATCTGGTATAGAAGCTAGTCATGCACTTTATGATAGTCTTCATCAACGAATTAAATCTTTAAAAGATCAAGGTATAACCCCTGGCTTAGCAGCGATTCTGGTTGGGGAAGATCCTGCTTCACAAATATATGTTCGCAACAAAACAAAGCGCTTTGATTCTCTTGGCTTGAAATCTGATTTATATAGATTGGATAAAACTGTTTCAGAAGATGAAGTTCTAGATTTGATAGCTAAAATAAATAAAGATGATAATTTTCATGGAATTTTAGTTCAGCTACCACTACCAAAGCATATTAATAGTGATAAAATTATTCATGCTATAGATCCAACAAAAGACGTGGATGGATTTCATCCGGAAAATGCAGGTTTGTTATCAATAGGACGTCCTCGGTTTATACCATGTACTCCTAAGGGAATTATGTTCATGCTTAAGCATTTTAAAGTAGAGTTAAATGGAAAGCATGTAGTGGTGATTGGTCGAAGTAATATTGTTGGTAGACCTGTTTCTGTTTTGTCTAGCTTAAAAGAATTGGGTAATGCCACAGTTACTATATGCCATAGCGGTACTTCAGATTTAAAGTATTTTACGAAACAAGCGGATGTTATTGTGGCAGCTATGGGTTCACCAGAATTTTTGGATGCTTCATATATAAAGGAAGGTGCCTGCTTAATTGATGTAGGTATTAATCGTATTCTTCGAGATGAAAAATCTAAAATAGTAGGGGATGTAAATGAATCCAGTGTTACGGGTAAAGCAAGTTCTCTTTCTCCTGTGCCAAAAGGCGTTGGCCCAATGACGATAGCAATGTTAGTAGAAAACACCGTTTTATCGGCCGAATTATTGTTAAATTAATTTTTTTAAAATAATGGAGAATTGTTACTAATGAAAAAGAATTACTTATATGTGTTATTTGTATTTTTTTTGTTTTCATGCTCTTCTAATGTTGATGAGACTGAAATAAAAAAAGCTAATCAATTTTTTGAGTCAATCTTTCAAGATAGAGTATTAGACAGTCCTGAATTTCAGTCAAGGTTGGGCTATAAATCTAATTACGATCAATGGGACGATATCTCATGGCCAAAAAGAAGAGATGACGCAAGAAATGCGGTTTATGATTTAGATTATCTTCGTAATAATGTAGATATCCAAAAGTTAGACGAAAAAACTGCAATTAGTTATCGTTTAATGGAGAAATCATTGCAACGAATTATAGATGCTGATGAATACCTATTCCGTTCATATTTAATAACACATCGTGGCGGAAGACACTCCTCAATTCCTTCTTTTCTAATTAATTATCATGCTATTGACAGTGAAAGAGATATTAAAGATTATCTTGGAAGATTACGCAACATTGAACCATTGTTTGAACAATTGTTGAAAGAACTAACAATTAGAGAGGATATTGGAACAATTGCACCAATGTTTGTGTACCCTAAAGCGATTGCTGTATGTCAAAATATTATTTCCGGCTATCCATTTGAAGATACTAAAAAACAAAATGTTATTTATGAAGACTTTGTGAATAAAGTAGATGCTTTAGACATACCAGACGCAGTGAAGCTTCGCTATAAAAGTGAAGCTGAAGCTATTCTATTAACAGTAGTAAATCTTTCATACAGAAATCTTATAGATTATCTAACAGTGCAACAAGAGAAAGCAACTAACAATCATGGAGTTTGGAAATATCCGAATGGCGCAGAGTACTATCAGTACACCTTAGACAATTATACAACATTAGGATTAACAGCAGAAGAAGTGCATCAAATTGGATTAGATGAGGTTGCTCGTATCCATAAAGAAATATATGGCATTATGGAGCAAGTAGAATTTGATGGAACATTGCAAGAATTCTTTGATTTTATGAGAACAGATCCACAGTTTTATTATCCTCAAAGCGATAAGGGTCGTCAAATGTACCTTGATCAAGTAAATGTAGTTGTTGATACATTATCTGCGCGTATTGAAGAATTATTTTATGGATTACCAAGTATTCCACTTGTGGTTAAAGCAGTTGAACCTTATCGTGAGGCATCTGCTGGAATAGCATTTTATAACCGTGGACAGGCAGATGGAAGTCGTCCAGGTATTTATTATGCTAATTTATATAACATGATGGATATGCCAATTTACAAATTAGAGAACTTAGCATATCACGAAGCGATTCCTGGTCATCATATGCAAATTGCAATTGCTTTAGAAGTAGAAGGAATGCCAAGCTTTAGAAAATATGGTGGCTACAGCGTATTTTCCGAAGGATGGGCATTATATTCTGAAACATTACCAAAAGAGATAGGATTATATAAAGATCCGTATTCAGATTTTGGCCGCTTATCTGGTGAGCTATGGAGAGCATGTCGTTTAGTGGTAGATACTGGTATTCATCACTATCAGTGGACGAGAGAAGAAGGTATTGACTACTACATGACTAATACTGCTAATCCTGAAGGTGATTGTGTTGGAATGGTAGAGCGTCATATTGTATGGCCTGGGCAAGCTGTTTCTTATAAAATTGGAATGTTAAAAATTCAAGAACTCCGCACATATGCCGAGTCGACACTTGGCGAAAGATTTTCTTTGCAAGCATTTCATGATGTTGTACTTAAAAATGGAGGAGTTTCAATGGACGTTCTTCAAGATATTGTAATCGAGTGGGTTGAAGGTCAGTAGGTAATATGATTATTATTAAAACAACCTCTAGCAGTCACAAAGCAATGAAAGAAATAACTAATTCACTGTTAAATAAACGTTATGCTGCATGTGTAAATATTATTCCTCGTATGCGTTCTAAATACGTTGTAGATGGGCGTATTGTTGAATCAAGAGAGGTAATGTTACTAATTAAGACATCGCAAGAATTTGAGTCGATGGTATATGAAACTATTAAAGAGTTACACAATTATGATATTCCTGAAATTTCTACTATAAAAACAACCAACGTAGATAAGGATTATTTAGAGTGGCTCAACTTATCAATTGAAAGTGAGAGTAAATAATGGACGATAATAATTATAAAAATTCTAAATGGTATAAAATTGAAAGATTTTTCGATAGACATAACCATCTTATGGAGTTTATTCGAACGGTGCTAGCATTACTTGTGCTGTCATTACAATTATATATTATCTCAAGACTATAAATGGAAAGGGTCTAAGATGAGTTTGAGTACAATTTCAGAGGGAAAAATTTTAAAATATTTAGCAGTATTTTTTACCGCTTTAATCATTCTGACGGTTGCTGTTGTGGTGTTATTAAAATCCCCTAAAAATATTAAAGATCAATTATATGATCGCGCGGTTACCCCTTTATTAGCTATTCCTTCAAATCCACCAGATATACTTCGCATTGTTTACACTGGAGTAAGTACGCCATTAACTCCTCAAATTGCTCAACAAAGCGTTGTTTTGTCGATTAATAATAGTAATTATGTGTTTGATGCTGGCTCCCGTTCCACTGCAAATTTTATTTCCCAAGGTACATTAGAAGTAGCATTTATTAAGGCTGTTTTCTTAACCCATACTCATTCAGACCATATCGGTAGTTTAGGCGAGCTTGTATTGACATCATGGGGGCGAGGTAGAACGAGTCCAATGCCTGTTTATGGAGCAACAACATTAACAAAAGATGTTGTTGATGGGTTTAATTTAGCTTACCAACCAGATAGAAAACACCGCATAAATCATCATGGTGAAGAATTTTTTGTTGAGAAAAACGGAATGTTAGAAGCTAGAGTTTTTGATGACCCCACCGTAGAAACTTCCGTATTTAAAGATAATAATATTGAAGTATTTGCATTTCCTGTTCCTCATGGACCTATTGGTGGAGCAGTAGGATATCGTATTGTAGCAGGTGACCGTTCTGTTATTATTTCAGGAGATACAGATTTAATGAATGATTATAGTTTTGCTAACGGTGTTGACGTTTTAATTCATGAAGCTATACTTGAACAGGAGAGCGAAGAAATTAGTCGTGCAGCATATCGCGTAGAAAATCCTCGTATGGGCGTTGTGTTTCATGATATACAGGATTATCATGCTAATTTAGTAGATTATGATGATCAACCTGGTTTATTAAGCCGTTTAGAAGGAATTGATATTGGAATGTTAGCATTAATTCATATCATCCCAGATAAGGACCAGAGTATAGTAAAACGTACCTTAAGACGTTTTAAGTCACAGTCTTCGCATGATGTAACAATTGTTGAAGATAAAATGGTTATGGAACTGCCACTAAATTCTGATAAAATTTTTGTAAAATGAGTATTATAGATAGTTTAAAATGGCGCTATGCTACTAAAAAATTTGACCCAAGCAAAAAGGTTAGTGATAAAGATATTGGTCTCTTAAAAGAAGCCATTAAGCTAACGCCAACTTCTTATGGGTTTCAGCTTTATAAAGTAATTATAGTAACTGATCAAGAAATTAAAGATAAGCTATATAAAGAATCATACTACCAATCTCAGATTCGTGATTGTTCTCATCTCTTTGTTTTTTGTAGCTACAAAACCGTTACTTCAGCTCATATTGATGAATTTATTGCATTAATGGAAGAAGGTAGAGTGCAGGACGATGAGCGTGGTTATGTAGATAAATTCAAATCAAAAGCTAAGATTATAGCTTATGGAACTATAGCCAAAGCAGATATAGGAAGACGTGATAAGGTTGAAGCGTTACATTGGATGCAAAAACAATGTTACTTAGCAATATCTCAGCTAATGGTTACTTGTGCAGATATGCGTATTGATTCATGCCCATTTGAAGGATTTAATCAGAAGGCCTATGATAAAATATTAGGGTTAGAAAATCAAAACTTAACCTCAACGGTCTTACTGCCTGTTGGGTACCGTACCGAAGATGATCGTCATCAATTTCGTACCAAAATTCGTAAACCTTTAAACAAACTTTTTGAGGAAAAATAATGAACACTAAAACAGCTTCAATTTCGATTATTATTTCATTAATACTTTCAGCTTTATTGATCAATGCAGGAAGTCAAAATAGCATTATGGTTAATGGACTACCACTATTTGCTATTTGTGCACCTATTGGTTTTTTATTGCATTGGACATTTTTCATTCCATCTTTTGCGCTTAAAACAGATCATTATTTTGATCTAATAGGTTCTACATCCTATGTTCTTACAATCCTTACTGTACTCATGTTAAACCCATCTTTAGATACGAGAGATATTATTATTGGAAGTATGATTATCATATGGGCAGTACGCTTAGGTTCATTTCTTTTTACAAGAATTAAACAAGACGGTAAAGATGTAAGGTTGGACGAAATTAAAACAAAATTTATTCGTTTTTTAAACTTATGGACTTTAGGTGGATTGTGGGTCTTAGTAACTGTAGGGGCAGGGTTAGCTGCTATTGCATCAAACATATCCCTAGAGCTAGGGTTGCTGGGATATATAGGTATTGGTTTGTGGGTATTCGGTTTTATTGTTGAAGTGATGGCTGACGCTCAAAAACGACAGTTTAAAAAAGATCCAAGCAACAAAAATGGATTTATAACGACAGGAGTGTGGTCCTGGTCTCAACACCCGAACTATTTCGGTGAAATTACTTTATGGACGGGAATTGCTCTTATTGCATTTCCGGTATTATCTGGGTGGCAACTTGCAACACTAGTGTCTCCATTGTTTGTTTACCTGCTATTAACAAAGGTAAGTGGAATAAACTTATTAGATGCTATTGCTGAGGAAAGATGGGGAGCGGATAAGTCTTACAAGGAATACACTGAAAGAACATCCAAACTGTTTATGTTGCCTCCAAAAAAATCTTAGATATAATCTAAAGCCCAATCGTTTAACTTGTTGAAAACGGGCAGAAGAGATACACCTTTTTTAGTTAAGGAATATTCAACTCTTGGAGGAATTTCAGCGAAGATTTTACGGTCTAATATTTCACTACTTTCTAAGTCTCTTAATTCGCGAGTAAGCATATTTTTACTAATACCTTCAATACTACGATGTAGAATACCAAAACGATTGGTACCTTGTGAAATTCGCATGATAATAATCGGGCGCCATTTACCACCAATCATTGACATAGAATAGGTGATAGGACATAATTTATTTTCATTGCAATCATGCTCTTCATGAATACATTTATTCTTTTCATTCATACATAAGTCCTTTTTTTGTTACTATATCAAATAATTATGACTACTTGATAAAAAATACATTACTTAATAAGTTTAACCTAATTAAATGAAAGGAACAACAATGAATAGTAAAAATGAACCTTACTTAGTTAAAGGTGAAAAGGATAAAAATTACGCTTGGTGTGCATGTGCTGAGTCAGAAAATCAACCATTTTGTGATGGAAAACATGCAAAAACAGATCAGCAGCCTGTTGTATTTAAAGCTGAAAAAGATGGCGATATGTACTTATGTGGTTGCAAAAAAACTTCAAATGCACCATATTGTGATGGTTCACATTTAAACTTATAAGGAAGGTTGAAATGATAAATAAGTTCTTAAATACTGATTGTAGCCACTTCAAAGGGATAGTATTAATGTTAATGCGCTTCTTTTTAGCTTTTATTTTCATAAAAGCAGGAATGGGAAAGTATCCTGTTGTAGTAGGTGAGGGTATCACAAATGCATTGCCATTATTCTTAGTATATCTGGTTGTGTTGTTTGAATTCTTAGGTGGTATTTTTATGATTGCTGGTATCAAATACGACGTTCTAACGCGTATTGGAGCATTAATGATTGCTATAGTGATGGTTGGAGCAGCATATATGCATTATTTTGCATGGGGTGATCCATTTGGATCTAAGAATGTAATGTACCCGCTATCATTACTCTTAATATCGCTTATATTTATTACCGAGGAATATTAAATGGAAAAAAAATTATACCTTTCATTAGCTATGGTATTAGTTGCAGGTATGTACTTTGTTAATACGGTACGCGCCTTTGACGTACCGGACGCTATTTTGGTATACAATGAGAACCCAACCTTTACGAAAGAAACCATAACACCGGCCGATTTTGAAGGAGCTGGAGTGACGTTATTTGGTGCCTCATGGTGTGGCTATTGTAAATCAGCTAAAGCATTACTTGATGCACAGGGGATTCCGTTTGTTGAAATAGACGTCGAGGAGAATAATATTCCCCGTGAAGTACTTGCAAGATACGGTGTATCTCGTACTGTACCTCAAATCTTTGTAGATGGTGTTGCTATTGGCGGATCAGATGCGCTAAAGAAAATATTTGAGGTAAAGGAAATATAATGAAACATAATCTATTGATCGGCTTATCAGTTTTCACCTTAGCATCGTGTGCCGGAGGGTTAACCAATATTACTGACCTATCTGATCAAACTATTCCTACAACCTCTACTCGTATGATTCAAACCAATACTACGCGAATTATTGACACAGAAATGATAGACATGTTAGCCTCACAGAATATACAAGATATTGTCAATTTACAAGCCGGTATTGATAATGGGCGTGTTAGAGGGGGTAGAAGCGGCGAAATTATTTACTATGTCGATGGGATTCCTGTAAAAGATTTATACACCGGAGGTAATTTCATAGAAAATGGGAACCAACATTCCTTCAATCAAGCAGCCATTCAAAACGATATTAATGCTAACCATAGTAATTCTTCTTCTGCCTATTATGATCGTATTCGTGTTTACCGTAGCGAACAACGCTAAGTATAGCTGTGTCTTTACGCTATGAAATCTCAGATAAATATTTATATCTAAAAGACTATCTTCTTGACATAAAGACCAATATTAAAAAAAATAAACACGTCATTAAAGATGCGCGTAATCTTGTAGCAATCGTAAAGATCAAAGGAAAAAAATATGTAGTGAAATCCTTTGGAAGCCCTTCTTTTCCTAATAACTATATTTATGGTCGTGTTCGTGAATCTAAAGCCAGGCGCTCGTATGAATACTCAAATATTCTTTTAGAAAAAGGAATTAATGTACCTGAGCCAGTTGCACACCTAGAATTTTATGAATCCTTTGCCTTAAAAGAGAGTTTTTACATATCCCGTTACTATGATTACGACTTAGACGCCAGGGAAATGTTTAACAATTTTGATTCCGATAGTGCACTGTGGAATGCCTTTTTAGACTTTACATACAACCTAAGCAAGGAAAATGTGGATCATCGTGATTATACCCGCGGTAATATCCTGATTAAAAAACTTAAAAACGATAGATTTGAATTTACTCTTATTGACTTAAATCGTATCAAATTTAGAAATATGAACCTTTCTTATTGCGTGGAATTTTTGTCAAAAATTACTCATGACCCGTCTCAAGTTGACTTAATAGCTAAATATTACAGTAAACGCTCAGGGTTATATCAGGGGCAATGGGTACAAGCCTTACGTGGCGCTGTAGCAAAGCATGAAAATTACAAAGCACGCAATCGCTATTACCGAAAATTAAAGCAAAAATATCTTAGATAACAAAAAAGGCGCTTTCGACCAAGCGCCTTTCTTGTTTGAAGGTAACACTGAGAAATACTTAATTCTTAATCATTACTCATAATTCTAGAATCATCATATGTTCCATTTTCTTTTGCTGCTGCAATAGCATCAGGGAAAAGATGTTCATATGATACTTTTACTTCTTTGTTATCGCGATAGGTAACAATTTCTTCGACATCAGCTAGCGATTCAATTTCTTCTAGCTCTAAATTGCCTTCATTGTTATTAACAACCACAACTTCACCTACGACCGTTTTTAATTCATAGAAATAGTCAGTAGTATATTTACGACCATACCATTCAAAGGTTTGGCCAGGCCCTAACTGTGTTCGTGCATTCGCAAAGGCTTCTCTAAAACTGATATCGCCATTCTTTGCTCGCATATTTTTATTATCCCATTCATCTACAATCATATCAGATTCGACTTCAATGTCAATAACTGATACTTCTATAGGGATTGAACTAATATCGACTTCTAACGACTGTTCAGCTGTTTCAGCGATTATTACTTCTTCTGTAATAGGTTCTTGAGTGATAGTAGAGGTAATAAGCTCTACTTCTTTTGTTTCATTCATCATGAAAACTATTGTTCCAATACAAAGCGTTACCGCTCCAAGGACAAACTTTTCAAATATATTCATTTATTGTAACTCCATTGTTTGCACCTCTTGATATCGCTTTCATACTTTATATACAATTAATTTTCATTTTTGTTTCAATTTTTTTATATATTTTGTCATGGAAAAAGTATTTGTAAGCGGCGGATCAGGGTTTATATCTCTGCATTTAATCTCAAAACTCATTCAAGAAGGGTACCAAGTAAAAACGTCTTTACGCTCATTAGATCGAAAACAAGAAGTGATTGATGCGGTTGAAAAAGAAGTATCTACAGAGGGAATGCTTGAATTCTGTGAACTTGATTTATTAAAAGATGAAGGGTGGGATGAAGCAGTTGCAGGATGTGACTATGTCCAACATATTGCCTCACCAATTCCTACTACCAATTCTAATGATTATGATATTGTAGTAAAACCTGCTGTAAATGGCATAAAGCGATGCCTTAACGCTGCGTTAAAGAACAATATCAAACGGTTTGTCATGACATCCTCAGTTGCATCCGTAGGAGGGTCAAATCACAAAAACGAATACGATGATACCGATTGGACTGATTTAACGATGGATGTAGGTCCTTATCAAACCAGTAAAACCAAAGCGGAACAGTATTTATGGAGCTTTATGAAAGAACATGAAGGGAAGACGGACATGGAAGCAGTAGCCATTAATCCTTCTATGGTCTTTGGTAATTCGTTATCAGATGATATTGGTGCTTCAAATATTCTTGTTAAACGTTTAATTGATGGATCGATGCCATTCACCTTAAATATTTGTCTTAATATCGTCCACATTAAAGATGTTGCTGACTTACACTTTGAAGCCATGATTAATGATAAAGCTACCGGTAAGCGCTTTATCGCATCCAATAATCATATGTTCTTTCCTGAAATTGCTAAAGTGCTCAATGATAATGGGTTTAAAGCACCCAAAAGAAATTTGCCAACCTTCTTAGCAAGAATATTAGGAAAGTTTGATAAGCAACTATCGTTCTTTTTAAAGGATATAGACATTCTTCGTATTTATCATTCCAATAACGCACGAGATATCTTAGGGTTCAAGTTTAGATCATCAGAGTCTGCAATAGTTGATGCTG
>Ga0222717_10001013_pt1 | contig 23518 bp, 18 predicted proteins | sample C33_18DmetaG_FD_165053 | JGI IMG/M metagenome (GOLD analysis project Ga0222717, IMG submission 165053) | Estuarine water microbial communities from San Francisco Bay, California, United States - C33_18D | ecosystem: Environmental > Aquatic > Marine > Unclassified | place: USA: California... | reverse complement strand
CGGGCATAAAAAAGGAGACTTCCCTGTAACAGAAAAAATTGCCGATCAAGGCATCTCTCTGCCCATGAACCCCTACCTGAAAGAAGAGGAAATAGAAAAAGTCTGCACCGCCATTTCTTGAATTGAGGAAAAATTGAATCAATCATTTATATAGCTATTTAGAACGTAGCATCAAAATCAGCAATGAGATAAAACTCTGTCTCATACTAATGCTCCATCAGGGCTCAAGCACCCCATCTTCCCAACTTCCCAGACTCCTCCCACCGGGAGGTTGACTTCATGACTTCCCAACTTCCAGACTCCTCCCACCCGGAGGTCGACTTCCAGACGGTAAATGTCATTGGGCTTCCTGTTGCTGTTATTACTTATACCACTGCGATAGAATGGCTTAAGTTGGCTGCGCTGAAAAATGATAGAGCCTATGCGGTTGAGGCTGCAAATACGCACGTCGCCGCCTTATCGAGAAAGGATGAATCATTCGGAAGGGCTATGTCACAATTTGATTTGATCTGTCCCGACGGTATGCCGCTCGTCTGGGCGCTGAACCGGAAGTTAGACGAGAAGGAAAAACTCACCGACCGGGTCTACGGCCCGACCTTGATGCTCAAAACCATCGAGGCGACCCAAGGTCAACCCGAACTAAAACACTTCTTGTTCGGGTCGAAAGAAAGCACTCTTGAGAGACTGCAGAATCGCTTCTCCGAAGATTATCCCGACACCGAAATTGCAGGAGCCTATTCCCCTCCTTTTGGTGAATGGCCCGAGGATGAATTCGATAGGATTTATGATAAAATTCTTAAATCTGGAGCCAATCTCGTCTGGGTTGGCCTCGGCTGCCCCAAGCAGGAACGGTGGATCGCTAAGCATAAGGAGAAACTTCCACCTGCTGTATATTTTGGTGTCGGCTCAGCATTTTCTATTCATGCTGGCGAAGTCAAGCAAGCTCCCAAAATGCTCCAACGCTATGGACTAGAGTGGGCTTACCGTCTTTTTCAGGAACCATGGCGACTATGGAAGCGTTACTCAAAGTTTAATCCTCTGTTTGTTTACTACTACCTTAAAACTCAAAATGAATAATAACATCTCTTTTGAAGAAAAAATAAATTCTGGTAACGCGGTAATCGGTATTATTGGTCTTGGTTATGTAGGCCTCCCTCTGGCGATGGCATACACAGCTAAGGGTTACCAATGTATCGGTTTTGATATTGACCAAATGAAGGTTGATTTCATTTCGCGTGGAGAAAGCTATATTGAACATATTGATGCAGAACCTATTGCAGATGCTGTTAGGAAAGGTTTATTTAAAGCGACAACAGATTTTAGTGAAATAGATAAAGTTGATGCAATTATCCTATGTGTTCCAACACCCTTAAATAAGCATTTTGAGCCGGATTTGAGTTATGTAACGGGCACGATGGATATGGTAGCACCTTATCTGCGCAAAGGTCAGCTAGTTAGTTTGGAGTCAACAACTTACCCCGGAACGACTGAGGAAGAGCTCCGGCCGCGTATTGAGGCACGCGGCTTGGAGATAGGGAAAGACGTCTATCTTGTCTATTCTCCGGAACGCGAAGACCCTGGTAATGCTAATTTCTCGAGCAAAAATATACCCAAGGTAGTCGGTGGCAGCACGCCTGCATGTGCTGAAGCTGGTAAAGCACTTTACGAGGCGGCCATTTCATCCGTGGTTCCCGTTGCATCGACACAAGTAGCGGAATTTACCAAGCTGCTAGAAAATATCTACCGTTGTGTGAATGTCGGTCTGGCCAATGAAATGAAGATCGCTGCCGACAAGATGGGTATCGATATCTGGCAGGTTATTGATGCTGCCGCGACCAAACCATTTGGCTTTACTCCATTTTACCCTGGACCTGGATTAGGTGGGCACTGTATTCCCATTGATCCGTTTTATCTCACGTGGAAAGCCCGTGAATATGGGGTGCACACCCGCTTTATTGAATTGGCTGGAGAAATCAACCGGGCCATGCCCGAATACGTGGTAAAAAAGACAGCAGAAGCCTTGAATGAAAGCTGTAAATCTCTCAAAGGGAGTCTCATTCTTATCATGGGATTGGCCTATAAAGCGAATGTGGATGACATGCGAGAATCACCTACATTTGAACTACTTGATTTACTGACGGGAAAGGGTGCTGCCGTTGAATATTACGATCCCCATATTCCTGTGATAGGTCCAACACGTGAACACGCAAACTGGCAGGGGAAAGAATCGATTAAGTGGTCAGAAGACAATGTGTCGTCGTATGATCTGGTTCTGATCGCAACAGATCATAAAGCGTTTGATATCCAAGAGTTGCTTGCATGGTCGCCGCTGATTGTCGATACACGTAATGCTGTTGTTAAGAGCGGCAATGAGCCGAGTGATGGTCAGGTTTGGAAAGCATAGATATTTAAACATATCCATTAGAGTATTAAGGGACTCGCTATTGTATTTAGGCTGATCTCAATATCATACCCACATAAATAATATGAATACACGAATCGTAGTTGGAATATTAATAGCAATTCTAGTGATCCCGCTAGCCCTCATCATGGGGCAGCTGGCGGCTACCGATCCCGTAACAGTGGGCATTATTTTCGTCGTAGTTACCGGAGCCTTAACTTTGTATGGGCTAGGGCAGCACATGTGGGTGCTTATTCCTGGCTCACTGTTGATGAAGGGGAAGTTGGCTTTTTTACCCGGTAATCCTGATCCGTGGCAAATTGCTACATTGATTGTGGCTCCCCTGATGTGCCTTGGCTTTGTAACACGAACAAGAAGACTTGAATTCAAGTGGACATGGATTGAGTGGGCCGTCCTTCTGCAAGTGGTTGCCATTGGACAAAGCTACTTGAGGAATCCGACAGGGTTGTCTGTTTTAGGCGGCGGTATTGTTGGTGGAAAACACTACATTGATTATGGAGTTGCTTTCCTTGCCTTTACCATGTTGGCCTCAGTTAAAACGACCCCGACCATCCTAAAGCGGGCAATTATATTGATGATAGTCATTGGTATAGCAGATGCATCGCTAGGCGTATTAACCTCTGTCTTTCCCGAGGCTGGATTTAAGCTGATGCGTATTTATAGTGTGGGTAATATGCTCTCAATGTTGAAGTCTCTTGATCAAGGGATTGACTTTAGTTTAAGTAGATTTGCCGTTCTCTCAGGTCTTGGCAGTATAGGTATGCTGATTTGCTGCAGCTTTTGGAGACCTGTGGCTTCGATAGACCCGAGGAAGCCATATAGGTTTTTAATATTGGTGATTTCTATGGTATCAATACTATTGAGCGGTTTTCGAGGATTACTAGCGAGTAGTGTAGTGAGGTTTGGACTAGGGTCGTGGATTCGCAAAAAACCGATGGATGTGCTTATTGTAGGAGTAGTAGGTGTTTTATTCCTGGTCGTTATTATAGGAGCTGTGGACCTAAGGAAACTTCCCTTTGGTATCCAGCGGACCCTCTCCTTTTTACCTGTGAATGTTTCCCCCCAAGCTCGTGAAAGTGCAGAGCGTAGTAATGAATTTCGGTTTGAAATGTGGGAAGCGGTGTTAACTCAAGATAAATATATCAGGAATAAAATGCTTGGAGATGGCTTTGGTTATAGTGCCATTGAACAAGCACTTATGGAGGATTCCATATTTAATAGGGGTGGTCACGGCGGGGATTTGGAATCGTTTATTGCCAAAGGCAGTTATCATGGATTTCATGTGGAAACGATCCGTTTTACGGGCGTTTTTGGACTCATTTTAGCCACTTTTGCACTGTTCGTTTTTTCAGTGCGTGCATGGAGGGTGACACAAAAATACAAAGATTCCTCAGCATGGGGAGCTGTTATCTTTCTTTGTCTACCAATGATTTATGCCCCTTATTGGTATTGGTTAGTTTATGGGTCGTATAAAGTGGATTTTGTATTGCTCATCGTTTCGGCTGGTATGTTGCGTATTGCCGAACAAGTATGGAACGGCGAGCAGGGGACAATAGAAGAGGAAGTGTTAAACCAGACTGAAATTGGTTAATTTTATCTAGGTTATAAGAGTAGCTAGGGCGTGTTTGCAAATAAACTGAAGAAAGGTCTTGTACTTACAACGGACGCAGCTAACATGTCGGCGTGGAACCACAGGCAAGAAAGCAACGGACGGATGAGCACTGGAAAGTGCTAAAAAAATTAAGGAATGGCATTCAAGCTTAGCGCGTACCTCGTTGCGGGGCCGCAAAAGCAAGAATGAGCGACAGCATATGGAGGGGATTCTCTATGCGCTGAGGACGGGGGTGCCATGGCGGGATCTGCCAGCGGGCTTCGGGGCGTGGTCAACGATGTATTCCAGATTCAGGAAGAGGTCACAAAAAGGTTTGTGGGATCTGTTAGCTATGCTAGAAGAAGACATCAATGCCCCAGCGTGTCTGATAGAGCTCGCCGCCAGTACCGGCAGCCCAGTCCGAGTTGTTGGTAATGGAGACTATCACCACTTCCCTGCCGTCAACGGTGACGACCCTTTCAATTCGTCGCAGCAGGGCAGGATGCCGGGCGTTGCTCTGCGGGGTCTTCAGCAGGATGAGATCGTCGCGCAGAATGTTGTCGCTGGGTTTGCGCAGGAGAGTCCCCTGCACACGGTGAAGGCCATGTTGCCCGCGTTACCCAGAAGACACCTCGCAGGGCGAGGTTGTGGAGATGGGTGATGTTGATGTATGCCTTGTCAAACAAGGCGATCTCGCCCTCCTGGAGGTGGGCGCAGAGTTCGGGCGCGCGGTTCAGCATCGTGGCTTCGTAAGAAAATTACCCAGTGTTTTTAACGGCAGACTTGTTAGTTAGGGGTAGCCGGTTTTTTGTATAGTATTGTTCCCTTTTAGTTTCCGTTGGCCTCTCCAAGGACAGGGGCAGGTAGATTACGAGTGTGATTAATGGCACGCTCAACAAATTCAAGTTATGCTGTCAGCTAAAAGAATTATTACTAACACAGGAGCTAGTTATATACAATCAGTGATTGGCATTATCCTTTCCCTGTTCAGTGCTCGCTGGACTCTGCAGGCATTGGGGCAGGTTGATTTTGGATTGTTTGGCGTGGTCGGTAGTCTGATTCTGTTGGTGACGATTCTATTTGGAGGTATGTCAGTTGGAGTGGCTAGATTTTACGCCTTTGCTATTGGAGAAGACCAGCAATTGTCTCAACAAGAATCGGTTGATAACTTAAAGCGTTGGTTTAACACCGCTTTTTCATTGTACATTTCTGTTCCAGTTGTGTTAATTGTAATCGGTTGGCCTATAGGGGAATATGCTATCCGTCATTGGCTAGTTGTTCCGTCAGAAAGGATGGAGGCTTGCGTTTTGGTTTTCCGGATGTCTCTGATTAGTGGATTTTTAACTATGTTCTCGATCCCTTTTATAGCCTTGTTTAGAGCGCATCAATACATTGTCGAATTAACGATTTTTAATTTTATACGTACAGTTGCAGTATGTATTTTGGCGTGGAATTTGTTGGGCGTTACAGTTGACCGCTTGATTGTTTACGCAGCATGTATGATAGGAATCAATGTTGCGATTATGATTATGCAAATTGCTAGAGCTTTTTCCGTTTTTGAAGCGTGCCGTATCAAGTTATCTTACCTGTATGACGCGGATTATATGAAAAGGTTGTTTAGCTATGCTGGGTGGAAGACGCTTGGGGTGGGTGGTGTGATGTTAAGCCGGCAAGGAACCCCTGTAATGATAAATCTATATTATGGCCCTATAGCAAATGCTGCGTATGCTATTGCTAATCGTTTATCCTTGCAAGCAACCACTCTATCAGCAGCTATGACCAATGCGCTCGAACCTGCTGTGATATCGGCAGAAGGTGCTGGCCAGCGCTCCCACATGATATCCTTGTCGCTGAAACTTAGTAAATATGGCTCTATATTGATTCTAATTTTTGCTTTGCCATTGATGCTTGAGATGCAATATGTACTAGAGTTGTGGTTGGGCAATCCCCCGCAACATACCGCTTCTTTGTGTCGCTGCTTATTGGGGGCATTGATTATCGACCGTTTAACGCATGGTCCTATGTTAGCAGTGAATGCCTACGGTAAAATCGCCCAGTATGAAATGGTGCAGGGAGTTTTACTTATATCTGTCTTGCCCTTTATTTGGATATTCTATGCCTTAGGATATGGTGTAGAATCAGTGGGTTTAGCTCTATTGATCAGTATGACTCTCTATTGTCTAGGCCGTTTGTGTTTTGCTATGAAACTTGTCTCCTACCCAGCAGGACAATGGATGAAAGAAGTGATGTTTCCTGTTTTGTTGATTTTATCAGTAGCCAGTCTAGTAGGTTTCTTCTGGATGCAGGCAATTCCTTCTGGATTTGTAAGGGTTGTTATAACCTCAATATGGGCATCTTTTGTGGTCGTTTTGTTGGCTTGGCTTTTTGCTTTAAATAAAAATGAAAAGGGCTTTGTACTTAGTTGTCTGAGAGGGATAATTAAACAGATTTTTTAAGGAAGAAATGAACGCCCTTTAATAGGAGGTCAGGCTCTAGCTTATGGGCTAAGCCAGCAGTATTCTGAACTCTCTTACTTTCGACAATCTCAGAAATGATGTTACTTCGCATCTCAACTATATATCAATTAAAATTATTATGATCGGAAAACTTATATGCAAAATTCCCTTCTTCGGTTCAAAATATCGCATAGTTCGCAAGAGGTCGGCTACAAATAAGAATCTAAAGTATTATAGTGGTCGCTTTTTTAAACATACGTTGACATATTCTGTTAGTCAGGAATCGATGCGATCTGAAATAATTATGGATTACCATATTATTGAAAAGGGGCTAACGATGCCCGAGAAAAGAAAGGGATTTGGGCAGGCTGTAGTTGCGCGCTTAATTAGTGGAATTAGAACTTATATTAACCAATTTGGTTTGGATGATTGCAGTGTACAAACTGGAGTAGCCGTATTGAAAGAATATTATATAGAGCATGAATCGAACCCTGTGCTTGAAGATGATCTGCAAGTTTCATTAAAGGAGTTCCTTGGAGAGCATCCCTCGATAGAGCGAATGCGCCAGTATAGGTCTTCGAGAGAGCAGTTTTTTGAAAATGTTCATGCCGATTTTGAAAAGTTTGCTAAATCAAGGCATAGTGTGAGAAACTTATCTGGGGAAACTACAATCGATGATATCTTGGATGCAGTAGCGATAGCCATGCAAAGCCCATCATCGTGCAATCGTCAGCCTTGGAAAGTGCATTTGGTTTGCGAAAAACAAAAAATTGTAGACTGTTTGCAATTCCAAAATGGAAATCGAGGCTTCACCCATTTAATTAACAAGTTAATAATTGTTACTGTTGATGCTCGGTCTTTTGGTCACACAGAAATGAATGATGTATATGTTAATGGGGGTCTTTTTTCGATGAGTTTGGCATATGCCTTGCATTATAAAAAAATAGGAAGTTGTATGTTGAATTGGAGTGTGACTGAGCAAAATGATATGGGCTTACGCCAATTGCTCAATATCCCAGATTGGGAAATGATTATTGTGATGATTGGATGTGGTAAGCCACCAGATTATTTTGAAAGCCCGTTGTCTCTGAGAAAAAACTATTCAGATATTATTTTCACCCATTGATATGAAAATTGGAATAATGACATTCTGGTGGGATCCTGATAGTTACGGACAAGTGCTTCAGTGTTTTGCTCTGCAAAGGTATTTGATTATAAACGGACATGAGCCCTTTTTGATACGCTATCGTCCACAACATGGAAGAAAGAATAACACTTCGCCTATCCCACGCCTGCATCCAAGGCGTATTTTAAGAAGCGTCAAAGGTGCATATTTTTCATACAAGAGACACAAGAAACACAAACGGATTCTAGATTTTAATAGTAAGAATCCACGTTATTTTGATGAGTTTTTCAATAAAAGAATTATTTTCACCGATGATGTATTTGATGATTATACATCACTTGAACTAAACGCCCCACATGCAGATGCCTACATTACTGGTAGTGATCAGGTGTGGAATATTGGAGCCTTTGATGAAAACTCTAGCCCCTGGTTTTTAGAGTTTTGTTGTAACGACTCAAAAAAAATTGCATATGCGGCAAGCTTCGGCCGATCTAGTCTGTCAGATTGTGAAACTAATGAAATAAGGCCTTACTTAAGTGGTTTTAATCACATTGGCGTTAGGGAAGATGACGGAGTTTTAATTTGTCAGAAGGCAGGAAGATCCAACTGTCAACATGTGCTTGATCCTACTTTTCTTTTAACATCTGACGACTATCATGAGATTTTTGATATTGGTGGCGATTCATCTAAAACATATGACTCATCAATATTTGCTTACGTGCTTTCTGGAGAATGTGTTCCATGGGATGAATTAAAAACTTGGGCAAGTAGAATGAATCTTGAGATTCTCCCTATTCCTGCACATGGTTCAAATCTTGCAATGCCTTTTAGCGAGTTTTTTACGCCGTCTATAGATGAATGGATTGTAGCTCTGGCGCAGTCACGTTATTCGGTAGTAACTTCATTTCATGGAATGGTTTTTAGTATTATCTTTGAAAAAAAGTTTCTTGTATGTGTTCCAGAAAAATGGGATCGCGGTAGTCGCATAACCTCCTTGTTAGGTGAGCTTGGTTTGACAGATAGGATATATAGTCCAGATAGCGGTTCGTTTTCAGAGCAGATTGAAGCCCCTATTGATTGGGTAGGTGTTAGAGGGATCCTTGATCAAGAAATCGAGATGTCGACATCTTTCTTGGCCGATGCTCTTGATTATGATTCCTAGGAGGTTCAGCCATTAGTTGCAATTGATAAATTGGAGTGTTTTTTCCTCTGGATTAAGATTCTAACACTTGTGAGTCTGGCGGATTTTATTACTTTTCGTCTTTAACGCGCAATTTTGCGGTGCCTGTGAAGCCGTAATTATATTCATGAAAATCAGTGTAGTAATAGCGCTCTATAATAAACGGCAGTCCATTCTCCGCGCAGTAAACTCGGTTTTGGCACAATCACACGATGATTTTGAAATAATCGTTATTGACGATGGTTCCACAGATGGGGGCGCTGACCACATACGAGCATCAAATGATCCAAGAATCAGAATCATCGTCCAGAAAAATCAAGGGGTGTCTCGAGCTAGGAATTCTGGGGTTGCCCATGCTAATACAGAATGGGTTGCGTTTTTAGATGCTGATGACGAATATTTGCCAGGTTTTTTGGAAGAGACAGTTGAGTTGATAAAGAAAAAAACTGATGAAAAATTAGCGTTTGTAGGATCTGATTATGGTTTTGAAAACGAAACGGCACAACACATTGACGCACAAACAGGGGTTAATGATTTCTATTCATTGTTTCGGAATCAACGGTCGCCCATATGTTCTTCCTCAGTTCTGGTAAATAAACCCATGTTTGAGAAAGTGGGAGGTTATGATGAAACTCAGGCTCACTACGAAGATTGGCTGCTTTATTTTAAATTAGCGAGTGTAGGAGCTTTCGGTTATATAGCCAAAAAACTATCTGTTTATCACACTGATTTTCAAGCTGGGTCGGAGATTGTTGATTACGAACAACTCTATGGAAATGCTACTTGTTTGATAAATGGTGTGGCGAAAATGCAGGAAGACCGAGTTTTACAAGGAGTGAAAAAGACTTCATGCAGCATTGCTATAAATGGCTTTGTTGTCTCACTGGCTTTATTGTTTGCTAGAGCGGGAGAGAAAACTAAGGCTCTTGGGATGTTGCTGGATCTGAAATCTCTAAATTTTGGATCGAGAACTGAGGTCCATAGAAATATGTTATACTTGGTTTTCCATATACTGATACCCAAATGGATGCTTACAATTTTAAGAAAAATAAAAAATTAACCATGCCAAGGCTTATTTGGCTAGAAGTCGATACCAGCAATTCAATACATTATGTCTAAACCAAAACTGATATGTATCGTCGCTGGGGCACGTCCCAATTTCATAAAGATAGCACCCATATTCAGGGGACGGTGCCCTAGGTTGCGGAAAGGTAGCACCGCAGATAGGCTTATCCAGATTCTGCGCAACGTCTGACATTGATTGGCTCATGTCTTTATAACTTAATGCAAATATGAAAATAGGATTTATTGGTAATTTGTCTCTTGAGAGTGTACTTCCAGAGGATTGCATCCGTGCGAAGATAAGAGGGGTGCATGTCCATCCTACTCCGTGGATTGCAGCCCTGTTACCCCATCTTGCAAAAATCAGCGGATATCAGTTGAGAATATTCTTACCTTCATGGAATGTGACCAAGCATGTAATTGTCGAAAAAGACGGCGTGGAGTATGAGGCAATGCCATGCCGAGTGCCCAATCGTTTTAACTATGAAAATATCTTTTTGGGCAAATCATTAGCGATCGGCAAGTATGTAAGAGCCTATAATCCTGATTTAATTCATGCCTTTGGTATGGAGACAGGATCTGCAAAAATTGCGCTCAGGACAGGCTATCCAACGTCATGTTTTATTCAAGGAATTGCCGAGGACTATTGTCCTTACAGTTCAGTTGGTTTGATTCATCGGCAGGTCATGTTGTGGGCGGAACGTAGTTCGGCAAAGCAACTGAAGTGGATTGTAGCAGAGGCCAAATATGCAAAAAAGTGGGCTCTAAAATATAATAAAGAAGCCAGAGTATCGGTGATACCACATCCCCTCAGAGAAGATTTTTTAAATCACCCGGTGCCTATTCCGTCAAAAAAAATGATTAGTATTGGCACAATGGGGGATCACAAGGGCATGGACATTGTATTGCGAGCATTTGCAAAGGTAAAAGATAATGAAGCTTCTCTATGTCTGGTGGGAAACGGGCCCAAGCTTAACGATCTGAAAAATTTGGCATCCGGCTTGGGCATAGGCAATAAGGTAGAGTTTACAGGGGCTTTGAACACACAGAATGTCATTGCTAAAATGAGAGATTCAGGAGTATACGTCATAGCATCACGTGTAGATACCTCTCCCAACGTATTAACTGAGGCGCATGCCATTGGTCTACCTGTTATTGGTACACGGGTGGGCGGAATTCCAGAAATGATTGACGAAGGTGTTGATGGATATTTGGTGGATATGGATGATACAGATGCCCTAGCTGAAAAGATGGGCAAGCTTCTGAGTAATCAGAGTTTGTGTGGTATTATGGGGAAGGCTGGACGTGAGAAAGTAATGATTCTGAATGACCCAAAACGTATTGCTGAAGCTCATTTTGATTTCTTTAATGAGATAAATACGGAGCTCAAAAGGTGATTACTAAATTAAGTATGAAGGAACATTGGTTTATCATCCCTGTGCACAATCGCTGTGCATTAACGAAGGCTTGTTTGCTCCGCTTGGCAGAGTCAGGCATTATAGATCGGTATACGGTGTGTGTAGTAGATGACGCCAGTACGGATGGAACCCGGGAAATGCTTGCGGAAGATTTTCCGACTGTAATTAGGGTAGAGGGAACTGGGAATTTGTTTTGGGGCGGCGGGGTTGCTCTTGGCATGCAGTATGCCCAGAAAGCAGGCGCAGTAGTACATTTATGGCTCAATGACGATTGTCTGCCAGATGCTGGTAGTATTGATAGCTTGGTTGAACGAGTCCTTAAAACCAAAAAAATCTGTGGGGGGGTTTGTTATGAAGAAGATGGTGAGACTCTTGCTTACAGCGGAACTGTATTGAAACGAGGGAAATTACATAAAGTGCATCCGCACAAAGGGGATTTTGTTGATGTTGAGTTTTTGAATGGGAATTTGGTAGCCATCCACCGTGATGTGGTGGGCCAGATTGGCTTTGTCGATTGTGCAAACTACCCTCATTATGGAGGGGATGGTGAATACTCCTATAGGGCTGTGAATCAAGGAATTAATGTGGAGATAAACGGAAGTGCAACGGCCATTAATCCGAGAGGAAACTATTATGATAGATTTAAATCGCGGACAGATGTGATAAAGCTGTGGAAAGAGATGTTTTGGAAAGGCTCACCTAATTATTTCCCCACGTACATCAAGTATCTAAGGCTAAGATTTGGTGCACACGCTGGCTACCGTTGGCCCGCCTATTTCTTGCGCATGTTCAAGAATAGCTTTAAACTCATACTTAACGGGGAAATCTGACGAAGGCTAAAATTTTAGAGCGGATTTAGAATTCAACAACGGCACGTTGTGTTCGAGCGACATAGACTTAAGTCCAAAAATTAGATTAAAATGAAACGTCAAGTTGTCATCCTTCAGGAGCATCTACCTCATTATCGTTTGAGGTTTTATGAATGTTTGCGCGAGGAGTTGTCGGAAAGAGGGGTGGATTTGAAACTCATCTACAGTCCGAGGACAAGTTTGGCTGCTGTGCCAGGTGCTCTCGAATGGGGGAAAGAAATAAAATGTAGGCGCATGGGCCCTCTTGTTTGGCAACCTTGTGGGAAAGATCTAAGCGGAGCAGATCTCATTGTCGTTCAGCAAGAGAATAAATATATAATCAATTATTTGTTATGGTTGAAATCCTTGATTGGCATGGGTCGCTTAGCCTTTTGGGGCCATGGGCGTAATTTCCAAACTGTAAATCGTAATTCATGGGCTGAAAAAACAAAGAGGTTTATATCGCAGCGGGTCCATTGGTGGTTTGCATACAATGATTTGAGCGCTCGAGTTGTGAAGGGTTTTGGGTTTAATCCCGGAAAGATAACGTCTGTTAGGAATTCGATAGACACGAGGGCTCTCATCGAAGCCCGTAAAAATTTAACAGCCGGTGATCTTGAAAAGGTAAGATCCGAGTTGGGTATAACATCAAATAATGTTTGCGTATACACAGGTCGCTTTGATGAGCGTAAAAAGATCAAGTTTTTGGTTGAAGCATGTAAACTAATCAGGTCAAAAATTCCAGATTTTGAGATGCTATTTATCGGCGGCGGCGTTCTTGAGGAATACGTCAATGATGCAAGTATACAATATGAGTGGTTACATTTTTTAGGGATTAAAAATGATCTCGAAAAAGTTCCCTATTGGGGGATTTCGAAATTACTTTTGATGCCGGGATGGGTTGGGTTAGTGGTTATTGATTCGTTTGCTCTGGGAACCCCCATGGTGACCCTGGAGAGTATATATCACTCCCCGGAAATAGATTACCTAGTCGATGGCGTGAATGGACTGGTTGTGAAGGGCGATAGCGAATTGAATGATTACGCAAACGCTGTGGTAGATGTATTGGGCGATGATGAGAAATTGGAAAAAATGAAGGCGCAGGCTATATTGTCATGTGATGAATATTCCGCTGAAATTATGGCGAAGAATTTTGCTGAAGGCATTGAGTCGGCATTGTCGTAGTTAATAGTTCTTTGACGAGATGACTTTGGCATGAAAATTGTATATGGTAAAAAAAGTAGTTATTTTACAGGAACATATACCTCATTATCGCATGCGATTCTACGAATGCCTTCGTGAGATTTTGGCTGCCAGAGGGTTTGCTTTGCAACTCATTTATAGCCCTAAAAGTAGCCTTGCTGCTGTCCCTGGTAAAGTGTCCTGGGCTAAGGAAACTATTAGTAGGCGGTATGGCAAGATGGTATGGCAACCAGTATGGAGAGAGTTTAAAGATGCCGACTTGATTGTTGTCCAGCAGGAGACCAAATACCTGATTAACTACTTGTTGATTCTGAAAGCTAAGTTGGGCAAGGTTAAACTGGCTTACTGGGGGCATGGCCGGAATTTCCAATCGAGGAATCCCAATTCTTTTTCAGAGCGAGTAAAAAGATATTTTTCAAGGCGTGCGGATTGGTGGTTTGCTTACAATGACCTCAGCAAAAGAGTAGTGGAAGATCTGGGCTTCCCTTCCGAACGAATCACGTCAGTTAGAAATTCGATTGATATGAGATTGCTGTTCCGAGTTAAAGAAGAGATGACCGAAGATCAACTTCAGTCTGTTCGTAACGAGTTAGGGATCGAGTCTGAGAATGTGGCTGTTTATACGGGGAGATTTTTTGAACTAAAGCGAATTCGGTTTCTGATGGAGGCCTGTCATGAGATACGGCGCAGTGTTCCTGATTTTCACATGATTTGGATTGGTAATGGGCCACTTGAAGATTTTGTAAAAGAGCAAAGTAAAATGCATTCATGGATTCATTTTGTGGGAGTTAAGGATGATAAAGAAAAAGTGCCCTATTGGTGCCTATCAAAACTATTGCTTATGCCTGGTGCGGTTGGGTTGGTCGTATTGGATGCCTTTGCACTCGGAGCTCCGATGGTGACAACAGATATTCCCAATCACGGTCCAGAAATTGACTACTTAGTCGACGGGGAAAACGGTGTCGTTGTTCGGCCTAGTGATTGTGTGAAGACCTATGCTGCAGCTGTTGTGGACTTACTCATAGATCGCGCGCGATATGCTGAAATGAAAACCGCGGCATTGGCCGAATGCGAGCATTACTCGGCAGAAAAAATGGCTGAAAATTTTGCGGATGGAATTATCCAAGCACTTTCAAATTAAAATGATGAAACACAAGTTACTATTTATCTGCGGATTTCCTAGTGGTGGCACTGATCTGACAAAAACAGTACTAAATGCTCACCCTGATATCAATGTCAGCGGGGAGATGCCTTTTCTTGTTGAATTACTTAATAAGGGTTATGACCACAAATCTAGTTTTTCTTCATTGGAGGAGATTGAGGAGTTGAAGGAGATCCTCAAGGCGGGGGATACGTGGAATAACGTGCGTAATGCAGATTTTGATTTTAGTGATTTGTTAACTAAAGAAAAAGAGATGCCTCTAATAGAAGTGTTGCGGGTCATGTTCGATAAAGAACATCAGTTGGTGTGGGGTAATAAGACTCCGCAAAACACTGAAAATATACCATTGTTGCGCGCTCTTTTTCCTGAGGCTCATTTTCTGATCGTTACGAGAGACGTTAGGGATACAAGTCTCTCATGGAGTCGAAAATGGGGGAAGAGTATGCTGTGGTGTGCGGATAAGTGGAATAGAAGAATGCAGCAGGGTAAACGTGATAGCCAAGACGTCAAGGAAGGGAAGGCTTTATGGGTTAAATTTGAAGATCTGTTATCAGATCCCGAAAACATATGTCGTTTGATATGCTCGTCTTTAGATATTCCTTTTTCTGAGCAGATGCTGGAACACCATAAACACACCAATGAAAAACTGGACGGAAAACTTAATTATGGAAAGGCTCTAAAATCTGATAATCAGAATAAGTGGGAAAGTTCGATGTCTTCTAAAAAGGTGCAACGTATTGAGGAAATTGCGTTTGATGCCATGCAGAAGTTAAATTATAGCACGGAGATGGCTACTTCGAGAATGCCCATTACAGATTTTGAATTACTCAAAGGTAGGCTGAATGATATTTATGCATTATTGTTTGTTGGAAATCGTGCCAGCGAGGATAATACCGTGGGATACCGTATCAAAAATGTGATTCACGAAGTGAACAAACGTCTTTCAGGAAGACGGTAAGCTTTTCCGCTGTAGCCTAATATAGGCACAAGGCGAATTTGATATAGGAAACATGATCAGTCAGCTGAAATGGTATGCATATCGCTTGAAGGCGATGAGCTTTTCTGAGGTCTTGTTCCGTGTTCGTGAACACATCCTGAAAGCTGACGAGAAGAGGCAATTGAGGAACTTGAGTCGTGCAGAGCGTCTGGATTTACAAACGAATATAAGTTTCCCCCCGTTGCCGGATTTGGCGAGCTTTACAAATGCTCAGCGGGATCAAGTAAAGACAGAGTGCGCGCAGATTCTTTCGGGAGACTGGCATGTTCTTAGAGGACATTGTTTTAAGGTGACATCACCCCCAGCTTGGCACAAGGATCACCTTTGCAATAAAGAAGTTACAGATCGAGGGCCGGCCAAGGATATCAATCATCGGGATTTACCTTCAGGAATTGATCCTCGGATTGTATGGGAGGTCAATCGTTGGACTCAATATGTGCGTTTAGCTCAAGGCGCTTGGCTTGGGGGTAACCTAAATGAAGTGGAGGCCATTCTAAGCTATCTTGAAGATTGGGTGAATGAGAACCCCTTGGGTCATGGAATCAATTGGACCAGCCCGATGGAACCTGCGATCCGTTTGATCAATTACACATGGATCCATTCGTTGATCTCGGCGATGCCACTCGATGAGGGCCTCTTGAAACGGCTTGATGAATTAACGCAGGCCATTGTTCCGGGTCACAGTTGGTGGGTGTGGCGATATCATTCGGTCGGGACTTCTGCCAATAACCATCTTCTTGGAGAATTGGCTGGCTTGATGGTCGCTCAAGCGCGCTGGCCAGAGTGCAGCGAATACTCAACATCGTTTTCGAAGTTGTCGGATATTTTATGTAAAGAGCTTATTAATCAGTTCGCAGAGGATGGAGGTAATCGTGAACAAGCATTGCACTATCACCTTTTCGCCTGGGAGATGGGATGGCAGTCGCTATTAGCGATGCGGTCGATGTCTCAGAAGGTTCCACCAGAGGTGGAAGAAAGGATGGCTCGAGCCGCCTACTTCTTTTCTGAGATGGTGTCACCTAATGAACCTTGGGATTTTGGAGACTCTGATGATGCCCATGTGACTCCTGTCTTTTTGAATGAAGTAAGTTGTTTAGCAGAATGGAGAGGCTGGATGCGTGGTGAGGCAGGATATATTTCACGGTGGTTTGGTGAGGCACCTCGGAGTGAGGCGGGGGCTGAGTGGCATGGGCAGTGGCAATATTTTCCTGATAGTGGATACGCCGTCATGAAGAGTGTTCGAATCATGCTGCGTCTTGACGGATCACCACTAGGATATGGTGCGATGGCAGCCCATGGACATCTGGACGCGATGCATCTTTCGATCTGGGTGGATGATAAGGCTCTTGTGATTGATCCTGGTACGGGGAGCTATTTCGATAACCGTGAAGTTCGTGACTATTATTTATCGGCAGAAGCTCATAACGGGCCGTGTTCAATGGATGGTAGTTTCTATCCCAAACATGTGGGGCCGTTTTTATGGGCGAACCATCACTCCAACCTTGAGTGGGAATTTTCAGACGATGGCCCCAGGGTAACGCTAACGATGGGTGAGGCGAAGGTGTCGCGTGGCGTTAAACTGGAGGGGGGGCTTGTGATCGTTGAGGATAGAGTGCAAGGATACCAAGGCAGGGTGGCAAACCATTGGAAATTTGCACCTTCAGTGAGGGCGACATCATCGGGGACTCAAATAGTTCTTGAGCGAGAAGGCATAAAGAGCATAGGTGAATTCGCAGGAGGAACGCTTCAGCTCAATACAAATGCATCAAAAGAATCGTCTGGGTTATGCTCAGAGTTTTTTAGATCTGAGCAGTATGCTCCGGTGGCCATCAATGAAACAGAAACATCACAAGAGCGCTGTATGCTCACAACAAAATTCAAACTAAAAGATTAATAATATGAAAATAAGTATATTTGGACTAGGATATGTAGGTGCCGTAACGGCAGGATGTCTCACTGAACTTGGGCATTCTGTGATAGGCGCTGATGTTCTTGATAAAAAGGTGCAGGCATTTAATGACGGAGTAAGCCCTATTGTTGAACCTGGCCTTGACGCGTTGTTGAAGCAGGCAAATAAGGACGGCAAATTGAGCGGCACGACCTCACCCAAGGAAGCCGTTCATGCGTCTGATGTTTCTATTGTTTGTGTGGGGACGCCCTCACAACAGAATGGAAGATTAGATTTAAGCTACGTCCGTACGGTAACTCAGCAAATTAGTGAAGCTTTAGAAAGTAAAGATGGTGAACACGCGTTGATTTTCCGATCTACGATGTTGCCGGGCAGCACTCGTGATATGGTGGATGCTTATTTGCAGAAGCATATTGATAGTGGGAAACTAACCGTGTTCTACGCTCCCGAGTTTTTACGTGAAGGAACGGCGATTGACGATTTTCGTAAACCATCACTTGTTGTCATTGGTACGGAAAATGGCGAGATTACAGCGCGTGAGGATATCGCCTCTCTATTAGGTGATAGTCCACAGGTATTGCCTTGGGAGGGTGCGGAACTCATCAAGTATTCGTGCAACTATTTCCACGCTGTTAAGGTTGCCTTTGCTAATGAGATTGGTCGTGTGGGAAAAAATCTGGGAGTCGACTCCCGGAGGGTCATGGAGGTTCTTTGCGAGGATACTCGACTCAATATCTCATCTTACTACATGCGCCCCGGAAATCCCTTTGGTGGTTCGTGTTTACCTAAGGATGTAAGTGCTTTGGCTTCGTTGGCAAGACAGGAGGGGATTTCAATGCCTATTTTAGATAGTGTGGTGCCTTCCAACGTGTCACACCTTGATGCTTTGCTGAATACCATCAAGCATGGAGGAGAGAAAAAGGTGGCTATTTTGGGACTCGCTTTCAAACAGGATACAGATGACCTTCGCGGGAGCCCCATGGTCAATGTTGCAGAATATCTACTTGGTCATGGTTATGAATTGAAGATTTATGATCAGCATTTGAATCTAGCGGAATTAATGGGTAGCAATGAGCGTGTGATTTCACGCACGATGCCACACCTATCTGACTTGTTGTGTTCAAGCGTAGAGGAGACTTTGGATGGGAGCGAATTAGTGATTGCTGCCCAGAAGTGCATTTCCATTGAAGAACTCAAGCCTTTGGTGAATTTGAACCAACGAGTCATCGATGTGAACGGTTGGAAAGAAATAGAGGCTCTCGCTTGGAATTACGAAGGAAGCTGTTGGTAGGAGTATAAGTCGACGAGTTATTAGATTTGCTATGAGTGCAGAAAATAAACGCATACTTATTATTGTTGAAAATTTGCCTGTTCCTTTGGATCGGCGTGTTTGGCAGGAGGCCTGTGCCCTGAGGAATATGGGGCATAGTGTGACGGTTATTTGCCCGCAGATGCGTGGCTTTGTAGAGCCAGAGGAAACGCTCGAGGGAATTAAAATTTATCGTCATCCTATTAGCGGAGAGGCGTCGGGTATTCTTGGGTTTTTCATGGAATACACCTCGGCACTATGGGGGGAATCCATGTGTGCGCTCAAAGCATGGCGCAAGGGAGGTTTCGATGTCATTCATCTTTGTAATCCGCCGGATATCTTGTTTTTGATAGCGTTCCCCTATAAATTGTTTGCGGGGGTCAAGGTTCTTTATGACGTGCATGATATCTGGCCTGAAATGTTTGAAGCCAAGTTTAGTAAGAAAAACCCGATTTACTGGGCTGTAAGGTTTGCTGAGAGGTGTACGCTTGCCTTGGCTGACGTCGTGATTGCGACGAATCAAACGGTCTTAAATACTGTTGTTCAGCGGGGCAATAAAAAACAAAAGGATGTATTTGTTGTGAGAACATCCCCAAACGCTATTGACCTTGCAGCACAAATAGTGCCTGAACGAAAGAATGGGCGAAGGTATTTGGTGGGCTATATAGGGGTGATGGGTGATGCGGATGGCGTCGACTACTTACTCAATGCTATCGCGCATATTGTTCATCAATTAAAACGTAGTGATATTCAATTTGATCTAATGGGGTCGGGCCCAGAATGGGAAAAATTGAATGAAATGCGGAAGAGTTTACGAATTGAAGATTATGTAACGATGGAGGGGAGGGTGTCTGATCAATATCTCTGCGAAACATTGCAGACTATGGACATGGGGGTAGGTTGCGACCCTATTAATTCATACAATGATCATTGTACAATGAACAAGACACTTGAGTATATGGCATTCGGGAAGCCTCAAGTGTTATTTGGAATCAACGAGGGTAAGATTTCTGCGGGCGATGCTGCAGTTTACGTAGATGAAAATTGCCCGATCCAACTTGGGGATGCCATTGTCAACTTGCTGGATAATCTTGAATCATGTAGACGACTTGGAGAAATTGGCAGAGAGCGGATTAAAGGTGATCTGAGTTGGAGCCGATCAGTGGATCAGCTGAAATTAGCTTATCAACGTGCTCTTAATGATTAGGGATATATCAGATGATACCCATGTCGCGTTTTCTAAGTAATGTATAATAGCTGATTGAAAAAGTGATGATGGCTGTAGATATTTTGTTAGTAGGCCAGAAGCCACCACCGTATCACGGGCAAGCTGTCGCTACCCAAATGCTATTCGATAACGATTGGTCGGATTTAACGACAGCGCATCTCTATATGCACTATAGTGATTCTATTGATGATGTCGGCCGTGTCAGTTTTTATAAGGTTATTCACCTCATGCATTTGATCATACGGACCTGGGTGATCTGGTTGAAGCAAAGGCCTAAGGCTCTGTACTACTTGCCTGCAGGACCGGATAACATACCCATAATAAGGGATATTATTTACCTTGGTTGTACTCGCTGGCTGTTTAAAAAAACCATTTATCATTATCATGCGGGTGGCTTAGCTGAACACATTGGGACACAAGGATTATTAGCAGGTCTGGCAAGCAAAGTTTATGGAAGAGCTGATATGAGTATTGAGCTATGCCGCGCAGAAAGCTCTCCCGGGCGACTTTTTTGTGCTCAGCAAAGGGTGGTCATAGCTAATGGCTTGGATGTTGTTGATGTGGCTACCAGTTCTAGTCCAAACGATTTGCTCAAAGTGCTTTTTGTGGGTGCTGTGAGCGAAGGTAAAGGCATACTTGAGTTGATCAAAACAGTCCAATTATTGGAAGAGCAAGAAATTGATTGCACCTTTGAAGTTGTGGGGGCTTGGTCTTCGAGGGAATTTAAAAGTGAGGTAATGGCGATGTTGATCGAGTTAGGTTTACAGAATCGAGTGAATTTCAAGGGCTCCCTTGCGGGAGAAAAAAAATGGAAGGCCTATGCGGAGGCGGACATCTTCTTTTTTCCGACTCATTACAAAGCGGAAAACTTCCCGCTTGTACTAATTGAAGCTATGGCATTTGGCCTTCCAATAGTGACGACAAAATGGAGGGGCATCCCGGAATTGGTTAAAGATGGGGAAACAGCTATCTTATGTGACATTAAGGCTCCCAATGATTATGCTGAGGCCTTGGTTGCACTTTGTCAAAATCGGACAACACGAATAAATATGGGTAAATCATCTCGAATTCACTATGAAAAACAATTCACACAAAAAATATTTATTGAGAGTATGGAATCTGCGTTTAAGCGAGCGTTAATGGATGACTAAGATGTCGAGATTGTGGACATGGGAAGCCTGATGATTTGGAAAATAAAATCTACTAGATTATGAGCCGACTGGTAACGTATATCATTTTATTATCACTGGGGGTTTCCGGATTGATTGGAATCACATTAAGTGTGACGTTGCAGTCACCAACAGTGATCTTGATCGGGATTGCAGGTCTATTGTGCGCGCTTACGCTATTGAGATGTGATTTTGAAGCCAATACAAAATATTTGTTAGGCTTGGCCATGTTGGCAATGCTCTATTTCGTAGCGAGAGCCATTTTTTCACCTGTGCGGGATTTAGGCATTCAAGACTTAATGTTGATTTTGCCTGCAGGACTGTTGTATTTGATTTCGGGTTATGGTGTTGACGGCAATAATAGTGTTAGGCTTAGGCAAGGCTTAGCCTGGGTCGTCATTGTATTGCTGATACTGAACGTTAGCTTGGCTATCATGCAGCTAGATGGCAGTGAGGGTTATTCATTTTCAAACTATTTTACGTCAGCACGAAGATCCAGTGAAGGGGGGGTTACGGGGATATATAGTTACTATGGCAGTTTTGCCAATTTCTCAGTCATAGCTGGTATATTATCTTTAAGTTTAGGAGTTTGGGGAAGGTGCCCTTATTTGATCCGTAGCTTACTTTTTATCTTGGGACTCATGGCACTTGCATTGGCAGTTTGGTCCCAATCAAGGTCAGCTGTCATCAGCTTGGTGATAGCTATCGGGGTATATGGTCTCTTGACGTATATTTCCGTGGCGAAGCTGAATCGTTTGCATAGAAGGAGAATTAGGGGAGGGCTTTTTTTGTTAGGTGTGCTCGGGATAGGGCTAATGGCCGTCGCCAGCACGTGGGTATTTAATAATCGTTCTACCGAGGTTGATGTTAAAGGAATTGAGGTGCTATTTGCTTCTCATGCTCGGCTACAGTTCTGGGGGATGGCCGCTGAGCAATGGTTTGATCATCCTATTATAGGTGCAGGTAGCCGATCTTATTCATACGAATGTTTTCGCTACTGGAATACCAGTCTACATGCTGCAACGCCCAATCCTGAATTTGTGCATAATGAGTACCTTCAGTTGTTAGCCGATTACGGATTAGTTGGGTTGTTATTAATTTTAGTGCTATTCGGATGGCATTTTTATCGGGGTGGTAAACAGGTTCTTGGGTTAACCGAAAAAGTGGGTAAAAATGGATTGAAACGGGGCTCGAATGCGATGGCTTTGGCGATTGCTGGGATGTCTGGCATGACGGCGATGGCAGTTCATATCATTTTTGATTTTAGAACACACCTGCTGGCGAATCTTCTTTTGTTAATCTGCTGCGCGGTCTGGATTTTACCGATTCCGCGTGTGCGGAAAGAAAACGGCAGTCAGAAAAAAGAAGGCAGAGGGCAGAGAGTAGGCAGTTGGGTTTTGAGTTTGGTAATGATGGTTTTAAGTATTGGGGCGATTGGTATGGGGGGGCTGCAGTTGTGGGGTGGGCTACCACTGGTGAAGAGTAAAATGACCAAAGAAGATGGAGCCTGGGTTCCTGAATCGGTACCGCGCCCATTATGGATTGCCACATTAGAGGATGCGGTAGCAAAGGTTCCGCATTATGTGCGCTATCAGAGGCTTGGAACGCTCTATCGCTTGGATGCGCACGAGAGTGTGGGTCTAGACAAAGAAAGGAATAATAAAAAGGCGATCAAAGCCTATATGTCGTCGATAGAGAGACATCCTTATAATGTGGTTCCTTGGGCTAATTTGGCCTTAGTATATTATGAAGAAAAGCAATTTGAGAAAGCAAATGAAATCTTTGTCCAAGCAGCTGAATTAGCAAAGCATAGAGAGCAGTGGTATAACACCTACTCTAATTGGGCCCAGTTTCATGCAGCTTGGGCTGAAGAGTTGATTAAGGAAGAGAAGGTAACCGAAGGTATGATACATTACGCCAAATCGCGTGAGTTGTATATTCAGAGTTATAAATTATGTCGATCAACAAGTAGAGAATGGAAATACGCATGGAGGACTGATTATTCTGCTGCGATGAACCGGTATGTCTATTTGTTGGATAAACAAAAAAACTTTGAGGCATCTTCAGAAATCATGGAGGAGGTAATGAGTTATGCGCGATTACCTTTATCTATAAAATTTTACGCGGATCACCGAAGGAGGTATGGAATATCGCTGTGGTATACAAGAAAACCTGATCAAGCCCTAGCCGTTTTGACCAAGGCAAAATTTGATTATCGACGTTATCTGAGAAAGCGGAAAAATAAGACTATTGATTCAATCACAGAAACCAACTTGAAAAAAGTGGAAGAGATCATCCAATTTTTAAAATCGGCAGGAGTTGAGCCAGCTAAAGATTAAATGTTATTGTATTAATCACAACGCATAACGTTAATAACCTGCCCAAACATGAAAAAAATTATCACGTACGGGACATTTGATTTGTTCCATTTAGGTCAT
>Ga0222717_10001012_pt1 | contig 23529 bp, 16 predicted proteins | sample C33_18DmetaG_FD_165053 | JGI IMG/M metagenome (GOLD analysis project Ga0222717, IMG submission 165053) | Estuarine water microbial communities from San Francisco Bay, California, United States - C33_18D | ecosystem: Environmental > Aquatic > Marine > Unclassified | place: USA: California... | reverse complement strand
CTGGTTGATTCTCAGAAAATGAATTTTGCATACCGAATCCTCCTAATTCAGTCCAATCAAGTATTGGTGTCTGAGTATCCAGTAGTGTAATCTGTGGCTCATATGCCCACAAACCATCTGAACCATTAACTTTTACTTCAAAAGTCATATTATCAATTAAAGCACCGGGGGCAAAATCGAGAAATAAATCCCCATATGCATAGGTTCCATTGGATGGATTCGCACCTTCTGCAGATAATTCAATCCATCCTGTATCATTACTTCCCCCAGCGCCCCAAGCACCGGGGATTGTACTCATAAAATCTGAATTTTCTTCTAGATTTGTAGATTCAAATGACGACCACGGAAGAAGTAACATCAGAGCAACTAACACCATCGCCATCCGTTTCTGAGAGCCAGAAACTGAATCATACGCTATGCCCATAGTCCAATCGCGTCGTTTTATACATTATCAAAGGATGTGGCGAATGTGCCATACATGCTCGTACACCGTAGGTGATACTTCAATAATAAAAATACTCAAAAAGAGTGTACAAAAGGCCGATAATATATATCATTAATATCGGATAGCATCATAGGTAAGAGATATGCCGGATAGTATACAGGGGATGTAATCCTGACAGATAAACAACTTCGAAAAGATGCTTTGGAATACCATTCATCCGGACCTGCTGGAAAAATAACAGTAGTACCTACAAAGCCTCATGGTACTCAAAGAGATCTTTCACTAGCATACTCACCAGGCGTAGCTTATCCGTGTAAAGAAATACAAAAAAACCCCGATGCAGCATTTAGTTATACATCAAAAGGAAATCTTGTGGCTGTCATTAGTAATGGAACCGCAGTATTAGGTCTTGGTAATATCGGCGCACTAGCCGGAAAACCTGTAATGGAAGGAAAGGGTCTGTTATTCAAAGCGTTTGCCGATATTGATGTTTTTGATATTGAAATTGATCGTACAGATGTAGATGAATTTGTTGAAGCCGTAAAGGCTATATCACCTACTTTTGGAGGAATAAATCTAGAAGATATTAAGGCTCCAGAATGTTTTGAAATTGAAAAGAGATTAATCAAAGAGTTGAATATTCCTGTAATGCATGATGATCAACACGGTACTGCAATAATATCAGGTGCTGCTCTATTGAATGGTTTAGAAGTTGTAGGGAAAGAAATTACGGAAATAAAAGTAGTAGTTTCAGGAGCTGGGGCATCGGCTATTTCCTGTGCCCGCCACTATATCCGTTTGGGTGTTAAAAAGGAAAACTTACTCATGGTTGATTCGAAAGGAATCTTAACTATTAAGCGTTCTAATAATGGGGAATTAAATGTATATAAAGACGAATTTGCCCGAGATATCGAGGACGGAAATTTAGAAAAAGCCATGAAAGATAGTGATGTTTTTCTAGGACTTTCAAAGGGAGGGATTGTGAATAAAAAGATGGTTAAATCTATGGCTAACAGGCCTCTAATTTTCGCATTAGCAAATCCGGATCCTGAAATATTACCTGATGATGTTTTAGATGTCAGAAGAGATGCAATAGTTGCTACTGGGAGATCAGATTATCCTAACCAAATCAACAATGTATTGGGATTCCCATATATTTTCAGAGGTGCTCTTGATGTTAGAGCTACTGAGATTACTGAGAATATGAAAATGGCAGCAACTCATGCTATTGCTAATTTGGCAAAAGAGGCCGTTCCTGATGATGTGGCTGCTGCCTATGAAGGTGAACAAATACAATTCGGCCCTGATTATATTATTCCAAAACCATTTGATGCAAGAGTTCTGATTTGGGAAGCGAGTGCTGTCGCTCAAGCCGCCGTTGACGAAGGAGTGGCAAAAATAACAAAAAAGCAATTTAATATTGAAAAATATCGTGAAGAATTGGAAGCCAGATTAGGCCTTACACGTTCGATTATGAGGCGTGTAATAAATAGAGCACGAAGGGACAAAAAGAAGATTGTTTTTGCCGAGGGAGAACATCCTACTATTATCAAAGCAGCCGCTCAGTGTATCTCTGAAAATATTTGTGAACCTATACTATTGGGCCATACAAAAAGAATTAATGCTGTAAAAGAAGAATTAGGTCTTGAATTTGAGTGTGAAACTATCGACGTTAGATATGACCCAAGAAGAAGAGGGGCTTATGCAAAAGAATTCCATAAACTAAGAGGAAGAAAAGGACTTACTATGGAAGATGCAATCAGGCTACTCAAAACTACTACATATTTCGGACCAATGATGGTTCACATGGGTGAGGCAGACGGGTATCTTGGAGGAATTTCACATAACTACCCTGATATTGTGAAACCATGCTTACAAACAATTGGCCCTGCAATCGATACTCACCGTATAGTAGGAATGTACATGATGACTGTCAATGGGCAGCTAATGTTCATAGGTGATGCCACCATTAATATCTATCCCGATTCTAGAACCTTGGCAGAAATTGCTGTTCAAACTGCTAAAGTAGCAAGAAGATTCGGAGTAAAACCAAAAGTTGCAATGTTATCTTTTTCAAACTTTGGAACCAGCGGTGAAATGAGAACTGATAGGATTGAAGAAGCAATAGAGATGGCTAGAGAAATAGAACCTAGTATTGTTATTGACGGTCCAATGCAAGCAGATACTGCATTGATTGACGAGATACAAGAAAATTATCCATTCATGGAATTTGATGGTCCGGCAAATGTCCTAATATGTCCAAATCTAGCTTCTGCTAATATTGCATATAAGTTACTTCAAAGAGTCGCAGGTGCAGAAATGACAGGACCTATTCTTGAAGGTCTGGCTAAACCTGCACATGTTCTTCAAAGAGATGACAGTGTAAGAGAGGTTGTTCATATGGCTGCTATTTGTGCAGTCGATGCACAAAGACATGCAACACAAAAATTATAATTTGTTTAATCTAAAACCTTAGGTGATGCAGAGAGTACTTCCTCGCTACATCCTTCTGAATATTGCTCAAAGTTTTCAATGAACATTTGTGCTAGTAGATTTGCAACATTGTCAAATCTCTTTGTATCAGACCAAGTTTGTCTAGGTTGGAGAATTTCATCGGGTACGCCTTCACAAGATGTAGGTATGTGAAAGCCAAATCTTTCATCTTCCATAAAAATAACATCATCAAGTGAACCATCTAAAGCCGCATTAAGTAGTGCTCTGGTCCATTTAATTCGAATCCTACTAGATTCACCATAACCTCCTGCAACCCACCCTGTATTAATTAACCAACAATTAGCATTATGTTCTCGGATTTTAGTTGAAAGTAGGTCTGCGTAAACACTAGGGTGTCTTGGCATAAATGGTGCGCCAAAACATGTTGAAAACGTAGCCTGGGGTTCAGTTATACCTATTTCTGTTCCAGCAACTTTAGCAGTATATCCCGATATGAAGTGATAAGCTGCTTGTTCAGGCGTTAGCCTAGAAAGCGGAGGTAAGACTCCAAAAGCATCACAAGTTAGGAATACCACATCTTTAGGATGGCCTGCCATTGAATCAGGAGTACGATTATCTATTGATTCAATTGGATAAGAACCTCTAGTATTCTGAGTAAGGGTGCCGTCTTCAAAGTCAGGGACACCATTTGCGTCTAAAATCACATTTTCTAATACAGAACCAGGCATCCTAGTTGTTGCAAAAATCGCAGGTTCATCTTCCTTAGAGAGACCTATTAATTTGGCATAACAACCTCCTTCGAAATTGAAAACTCCATCATCGGACCACCCGTGCTCATCATCTCCAATTAGTGCCCTTCCTGGGTCTGCAGAGAGTGTCGTTTTTCCAGTGCCAGATAGGCCAAAAAATAATGCTGAATTTTTATAGTCAGTATTTGCTGAACAATGCATTGGAAGTAAACCTTTAGCAGGCAAGATATGATTCATAATAGTAAAAATCGCCTTCTTAATTTCACCTGCATAATGTGTCCCCCCAATAATTACAAGTCCTCTATCTAATGCTAAAATGACGAAAACTCCTGAATTTGTACCGTCTTCATTAGGTTTTGCTAATAATTCGGGAGCATGAAGGATAGTATATTCTGGTTTATGATCAACTAATTCACTTGCATCACTTCGTACAAACATATTGTGAAAGAAAGATGCATGCCAAGCTTTTTCGGTAATTAATCGTACAGGCATAGAATACTTTGGGTCAGCACCACAATGAGCATCTTTTACAAATAAAACATCTCTGTTATCTAAATGATTTTGTACCTTTGAAAGTAAATTATCGAATACTTCTGGAGATGTTGATTTGTTAACCTCACCCCACCAGACATCATCTGCTAATCCTGATTCTTTGACAATGAACCTATCATTAGGTGAGCGTCCTGTCCTCTCGCCAGTGGTTGCCAAAAGAACTCCATGAGAGGTCTTAGTTGCCTCACCTCTATCAACTGCAATATTATGAAGTTCTTCCCAACCAAGATTCCAATGTACTGCACCCTTGGGGTCTAGTCCATGACTTGCTAAAGAAGTGGCAAATTTAGATGGGCCTGTGCCTTTCGACGACGTCTCCATGGGCACTGACAATATGAATCACTTTTCAATCATTATGTAGAGATATAATGAATATATATCTGAGAGTTAATGAAAAAGGGGATGAGATTATGTCACCAATACCTTTCAGACATACTGTGAGTACCGAAGATTCGAATGATAAACTTATTCGAGAACGTGCGTTCAAGATTAGTGACTCTGTAGAATTGGCAGACATAATAATTCCTGATGAAATACCGGAAATAGACCCTGAAAAAGGCACACAGGAAATTGATGAAGCATTGGGAGATATTTTTGATCCATTCACACCGTTAGATGAAAAATCCCCAGGAAGTATTAGAAGAGATGGGACGGTAGTCAATAAGCCTGAAGCGGATTTAACAACTAACTTAGCACAAGATGGAGAAAGGAAAGTCAATTGGGCACTAATGGCATCTATGATTCTATTATTTTCTGGTGTGAGTGTAGCAGCAGGAATTGCTCTAGAACCATTATTTGCTACGATATTATTGTTATTCTTAGCAACAATGGGATTTATTTTTGGAGAAACTTGGATACCGAAAAAGAACCTTCATTTGTTAGGAATAACTTGGGTTATAATATCAATGAAAGTATTGTATGGATTAGCAATCGAGTTACAGAGATGGGACATAATATCTGTGGAAGTTCTTGGTGGACTTCTATTAGCTCTTGTAGGATTTAATGTATATCTTTCTTACAGACACAATCATGATGCAATTGCTGCACAATCTACACTGATTTTGTTAGCGATAGGATCTGCAACAGGATATAGTTTTGGAGAAATTGGAATTGCGTTAATGATACTAATCGCAACAATTCTAGTTCATAGTTTAGCTTTACACAGGAAATCAGGGAATTTAGCGGCTCTTGGTATAGCATCCACTAATCTATGGATTGGTATGCATGCTCTTACTGAAGGATTCAGTATTGGTTCTCTGAGAATCTTACCATTTGATGAACCACTACTATTATTTGTACTAATTATTGTTATATCAGGTATTAATGCTAGCATGGCTGCAAGATTTGCTAAAGATGATAACTGGTTCTCAAAGGCATTCAAGGCTTTAGGATTGGGTGAACCTGGGTTATGGGGTGTTTCGGTATCACTGGGAATGATCGGGGCATTGATGGCGGTCGGTGCTAATCGACAAGATGTAGGATATGCATTAGGATTAATTGCGATTCTAGCGTCTTCCTTTGGAGGGTCTTATCTAGTAGTGAGGGGAATAAATCCGCGGAGAGTTTCGACTCCATTGTTAATTTCAGGAATATTAATGACAATATTCTTGATAATCAATGAAACAGAAAATTTACTAACATTTGATTCTTATGAAATTTTTGCAATAACAGGAATGTTCTTAACCGGATTTGTAATGATCAGAGACCAAAATTCTGTAACAGATAGAGTATTATGGACTGGTTCTATTGGAGTATTATTATTACTGGTAGTAATGATTCCTGCAGACCAATCTTCTGGAAGTAGTTTATGTCTCTCCAATTGTATTGATGGAGATGGAGGGACTTTACTATTAAGTGCGTTATCTTTAGTCCATATTGGAACAGGATATCTGGCAATTAAGAGAAGCTCTCCCTCTTTAGGCGGAGTGACAGTAATTCTCCCATGGACTTGGATAATGATAGAAGAAATTCTCGAAGAAGCTATTAGAACGTTGATTGTAGCAAATGGCAATACTGATCCTGGTTCAATTATTCATCTAGAGCCTTTTCCGCTTTTAGGTTATTTTTCGATTTCGTCTTTGTTGATGGTAATCGTAAATTATAGATTAGGCGATAATGGAGTAAATATAGCCTCAAAATTTCTGGGTGTAACCGAAATATCTGCAGCAATTAGAGACTCAGGATTATTACAATTATGGAGTATCGGGTTATGGCTACCAATAATTACTATAACTTTCATGGCAAATTTTGGAGGTTTTACTGCAGTCACCATATTAATAACTCTAGGAATAATTACGTTATTGCACTTGATTTCTGAATTGAAAAAACAAAGAATTGGAAATTCTACTGTGATGTTAACAACTCTTGCAATAGGTTACCTGATAGTTCAATGGCAATTTGGACTAGAAGAGATTTTGATGATAATATATTGCTTAGCGGCAGGATTCTTATTCTACAATAATGAAGAGAATAAAGACGGTATTTATTCAGTAGGAATGACCCTAATGGGGCTGCCAATGTTAGTAAGTCTGATTTCTAGGGGTCAGAATGAACTAATCGATACAGACATTATTCCTCAATTAGGTATTGAAAAGGTATCATTAATATGTACAATAATCATAATTTTTAGTTATCTTATCAAAATAAATAAAATTGAAAAATTGCTTAATCCTTCATTAGCCTCTCTATGGTTATTAACAATCAATATTTCTCTAGTTTACACAAAAGGGGGCTTTTCAGAATTAATGATAGCATTGGCGTTATTTGCAGTTAGTGCAATCTGGATGGTAAGTAACGGAGAAGTAAGAAGAGAAATAAAGAGTATCGCAAAAAGGGATAATTTGAAAGTACTAGCTCAAAAGAAGTCAAAAGTTGCAAATTTGTCTACGGGAAAAATTCAAAACATCGATGCGCGGCTTTTGGACATTAAAAATAAAAGGAAAAAAAGTAGAGAAATGAGAGATACCGATGATTTGGAAGAATTATACCTCACAGATGCCACACACAAACCTGTAATTATTTTATTAATTCTAGGACTAGTGATTGTCAGTTCATCGATTATTACCTTTATTGGAGGAGTGAATCAATTATTACTCCTTGTGAGTGGAATCTTTATTTCTATCTTGATACTAATTGCCCGACAACGGACTAAAAATTTAGAATTAGATCTACCCCATTTTCTAGGAATTGAGATGCCCATTGCAATAGCAATATGTGGAGTGGTATTAATTCAAGTTTCAGGCCATTTATCGCCTGGAATGAGTAATTTGGAATTATTTGATATGGCAATAATGGCATTATTAGTATTTTTACTATGTATCATTTCTCTAATGAATCAAAAGAACTTAATGGAAAGGGTAGCTATTGCAGTTGACTGGTTTATCATTCCAATATTCATAGGGAGACTAATTGGAGCTATACTTTACGAATCACTACCCGCGCCTCTGAGCGTAAATCCTACTAAGGGTGACTTTGTTGAATGGATATTGCCATGGTCAATACTTGAAACCCTTCTAATTCTTTCAGTTATCTTACTATCTTGGCTGGAAATAAAAAGACAAAAAAATCATAAAGAGGCAACCAAGAATAATTCGATTAGAGCGATAGCAATAGTATTCATATCAACGGGGCCAGCAGGATTGTTAGCAATTACATTAACACTATTTCATACAATTAAGAATGAGCAAGTTTCAGAGTTAGGATTCATAGTCCCTGCAATCATTTTCCCAATAATTTCAATATCAAATATGATACCTAGTATTGATGGATTCGGAGATAAAATAACACTAATTATTGGGCTATTATCATTATTATTATGTGCTTTATCAGTACCAATGAAAAAAGAAATATGGACAATGGTATTGGCAATAGATGCACATTTGATGCTATACACGGGAATATTATGGACAGGGCTGTTCACAACTATTTATCTTCCAATAATCATGATCAGTATGTCTACTGTCGTTTGGGTAGTAGGAATTTTACAGTTAAGAAGAGTCTTGCGAGTATGGGGTTTATTCGATCTTTTGATAGCAATAATTGCATCTTTATTAGTACTAGGAAGTACAATACTAAATCCTTCAATCTTACTGATTTCATTAATTGTTTTAGCCGCAGAATTAGGTTTTGTTACTTGGTTGAGTCTCTCTAACGAAGAAGAATTAATTAAAGATTAGAAAAATACTAAAAAAACAGCTTACTGCGCCTCTTTTATTGTCTAATTATTTCCATTTTGTTACTAACGTGATATGCTAACCTTGATGATGGGCTGGCTTGACAAAGTACTGTGACGAGGTCGTGGATAGCCGATACATCGGAGGAAATTGAACATCCTCCAATACCCATTGGGTTGAATGAAATGACTGTTCCAAGAACAATGATGATTCTCTCATTTGTCATGGTAATTATGCTAATTACTTCCTCTTTATTACTTGTTCTCGCGGCTTTAGATTTTCAAGAAGAATTAGAAGATTTATTTCCAAAAGGTACAGTTTCTGAATTAGATGTTCAGAAAGATGGAAGATGGAGTTGGGAAATTGATCTTTTATTCGATACTTGTGACTCAAGACTTGACGATTGGGATTGGCCAGATTCACTATCTGAACAAGATGATGTATTCCTATACCCTGGAGAATTAAGATGTGATTGGGAACACCAAGGAATTGGAGATGGAGCTAGTGTTGTAATCTACAATAGAGGAAATACTACCATTGATTTAATCTTAGAAATCATCGGTGGAAGTGTGGAATTTAAAGGTGAAGGAAGTTCTAATCTTCTAGTGAATGGATTAGAAGGAGGAGACTCTCAAATAATTGAAATCTCATTGACTGAAGATATCACAGAGAAGGATGTTACTATTACAGCTACACATGTAGAATTTCAAACTTCGACAATTAATCTAGATGTGCATGTTTTCAAAGGTTCTAATGAAAGACAAGTTCATGTCACTGACGGGAATAATATTCAAATTCACTATATTTTATGGGATGCCGATACAGGAGAACAGTTAGATGAAGGAGATTTACCAGTTACCGGAGGAGATGATTCGAGATATATCAAAGGCTTTGGTTGGGCTGTAATTGGACTAGATATTGAAGAAGATAGGGGTTTCGTTCAAGATACAGGTACCACACATACTGTTCTTTTACCTCCACCTATTGCTTATGGGAACAATGAAGGGCATGAACTAGAAAATACTTGGCTCCGATTTGAGGTAAAAATTGATCGTATGATAATTTGAGATATTGAATAAGAAGAGGCGAAAAAAATGACTGGAAACAATAATCATACCGCATTAATACCCTCAGAAGATATTACAAAGGAAGCAGGAAATAGAGTTAGTCCAAAGTCTGCAAGAAAAGGTGAGCCTCTTTTGTATATGACTGATGATATGAGAAGGTTGTCAACGCCATGGGCAATATCTATGATTCGAGCTCAACAAATAGAATCTTTTGACTTACCTGCTGGTGTGATACTCGATGCTGCTGTAGGCTCAGGAGCGCAATTAATTGCTCTGGCCAACGAATTAAAAAGGCCTGCTTTAGGAGTTGAATTAGATGGCAACATAGCAGTATTGTGTGCTGCGAACATACACTCAGCTTCAGATGCTGAAGAAATGCAAAGAACACTGGATAGAGTCATTATCGGAGATAGTAGTGATGCTGAAGGAGCGATTACAACGTACTGGAATAGCTTGATGAAATCAGGAATAAGAGCACATCCTCCTATTGCTATGCTTCATTTAGACCCGGCTCGTCCTAGGGATGCTCAAAATCATCATGTTGATGAAATGAAACCTTCTTTGATGAGTGTTCTCAAATCATGGAATGAATATCTACAAACAGGTCCCAGAGGTCCTGCTGTACTCCTTGACTTATCACCTAGGTTAGGTGAAGAACAGCAAGGAATGATAGAAGCAATTGTTGAAACAGTTTTTCCTGGGACACCTAAAACTTGGGAATGGTTGAGTCAAGGCGGAGGAAGAGTTGACAGGTTATCGCTTTGGATAGGTGCGATTTCATCAAAAGATGAGAGACGTTGTATTCGAATGGGAACAAAGAATATTATAGCTAAAATAGAGGGAAAGAAAAAGAACTCGAAGGTTGAAACTCTGTCCAAACCTCCACCATTTGGAGCATATATTTCTATAATTGATCCGGCACTTATTCAAAGTGGATTACAGGAAAAATGGATAACAAAGGCGGTAAAGGAAGGTACCGGCCATTCATGGTTAAGAATAGAAGGAAGAAGACCCTTGTTAATACATACAGATTCTCTAAATGATGATGATGAGATAAATGGCTTTGTAGTTAGCACTGGCAAGATTGTTCAGCACAGATTAACACCTCCGGAGTTAGATAATATTAATCAAATAGCTAGTGCGGCGTCTAGAAATAACATTGGAAAAATTACATTGAGATGTTCTTTAGATCCTGAAACCCAACCTACATTACAGAGACGTCTAGACAAAGCATTGCGCGATGTTGAGGGGGCGAAATCATATATGATTGACGTAGATTTAGAACGGGGATCTGGAAGCCATAAATTATATGTTATTTGTAAAGAATCCTAGATTTATCAAAGATAATTCATTTTTAATCTATCGGGTGGGTTGAAATAGGGTTGGTAAGTCGCGAGGATGCCGTAAAGGCCACTGGAAACAGTGAACACGGGAGGACCGTACAATGAGTAATAAAAAACAAGAGATTGGAGATGACTTCTCCTATATTATCAGAATGGCTGACAGCGACATAGATGGATTGAAACCAATTGCTATTGGATTAACATCTGTAAAAGGTATTGGAGTAAGAACTTCACAGCAACTTTGTAGACTAGCAGAAATCGATGGTACGAAACTTGGAGGCCATCTTGAGGATACCGAACAAGATAGGCTTAGAGCAACTATTGATGGGTACGCAACAAACGTTCCTTGGTGGTTAGTAAATAGGCAAAGAGACTTAGAATCTAATGAAGATGCTCATTTGGTTGCATTAGACGTTAGGATGACGAGGGATGATGACATATCACGTCTAGCAGGAATGAAGACATACCGCGGATTAAGGCACCGAAGTGGCCACAAAGTTCGTGGACAGAGACTAAGAAGTAATGGTAGAAGTGGTACTGCACTCGGTGTGCAGAGGAAGAAGTGAGGTGAGTTAATGGGAGATCCAAAATTCGCAAGATCAAAAACACAAACTCCAACTCATCCTTGGAAACAAGCACGTATAGATGAAGAGCATGCTTTGAAAGAAAAATATGGCCTGAAGAAAATTGGTGGTATGAAAGAGATCTGGAGAGAAAAATCTGCTTTAAGACGTCACAGAAACCAAGCAATGAAACTTATTGGAAGAGTGGATACTACTGAAGGACACTTTGCTAGAGAAAAAACGGATATGATCAATTCATTATGCCGGAAAGGGCTATTAGTTGAAGGCGCTAGTCTGGACGATGTCCTACAAATTAATGTTGAACATATGCTATCTCGAAGATTACAATCTGTAGTATACTATAGAGGATTAGCTCCATCCATGAGAGCTGCTAGAAATATGATTGTTCATGGACACATTTCAATTGGCGAACAACGTATGACTGTTCCTGGATACCATATTAAGAAGGAAGAAGAAGATATGTTAAATTATTCTTCAAACTCTGTTTACAAAGATCCTAATCATCCTTTCAGAGTGGAAATGGAAAAACTAAGATTGACTATGGTTAGTGATGAAGAAAATGAAGAAGTTGCAGGACCTAGAGCTGCTACTGAAGATTTCGTTGAGCAAATCAAGAAGGATGCTGAAGATGCACCGAATATTGAAGAAACTATTCCTAAGGAGGAGAAATAATGGGCCATAAAGCGATTTTACACATTTTCAGTACTAGTAACAATGTTCTTATTACTGCTACCGATTTAACCGGAGCAGAAACAATTTGCAAAGTTTCGGGCGGTATGGTGACTAAGGGTGGTAGTGACTCTGGAGGACAATTTGCTTCAACACGTGCCGCAGAGAGGATTGCAGAAATGCTTGCAGAGAAAGAATTTGATCAAGTAATCGTAAAATATAGAGGAGCAGGTGGGAATCGAAACCACAATGCACCTGGTGCTACATCTGCAATTCGTGCTCTTACTAGAGCAGGTGTTCAAATAACACGTATTGAAGACGTGACTCCAATCCCTACAGATGGAACGAAAGCAAAAGGTGGCCGACGTGGCCGAAGAGTGTGAGGTGGAAAAAATGGTTAAAGTTACAATTATTGAAGAGTCAGAAGATAAGATTAAAATTTTATTGGCCGATACTGATAGAGCTTTGGTAAACTCAATTAGAAGAAGTTTAATTTCTGATACCCCAAAAATGGCTATAGAAACTGTGCGTTTTGAAATGGGAACTATAGAACAAGAAGATCAAGTTTGGGAAACAACTGGACCTCTACCTGACGAAGTGATTGCACAAAGGCTTGCAATGATTCCTATCCCTACTCGCCATGAAGAATTTCATTTCCAACATGAGTGCCCTAACTGCGCAGAACTTGTTGAAGAAGATAGAGGTTGCCCAATGTGTACTATGATTTACACTTGCAAAGCATTTGGGAGTAAAGAAGGAATTATGGTAACAGCAAAAGATCTAAACTACCTCGGAGATTCAAGTTTGGAAATTCCAGAATTGTATAAATCAATTGCAATTACAAAATTATTTAATGGACAAATGGTAGAATTTTACGCTACTGCAATAATGGGCAGAGGTAGAGATCATGCAAAATGGTCCCCCGCATGCGGAGTTACCTTCGAACCTAGAAAAATTGGAATAATTAATAATAAAACTAAAGCAAAGATACTATGGGATCTGAAATTAGGGATTACAGCAAAAGATTTTTCAGATGGTAAATTAGAGGATTATTTTAAAGTTGAAGAATTGAAGTCACAACTACATCATGTTGGTCAAGGAACAGAAGAATCGAGAGCTTTCAAAGATGCTATAACTTTAGAGAACATTCCTGGAGAATTCGTACTAAGTTTCGAAACAGATGGGTCAATGACTCCTAGAACTGCATTCAACATGGCAGTCAAGGAATTAGCTGGAAAATTCAATATTATTGAACAAGATACTAAAGCAGTACTCTAATTAAATTAACAAGTATTTATTCAGTTAGATACAGGATGCAATAGCATGTCTGTGGTAATGGGACGTGGTGAATGCGGCTCACATGTGACTCTGATTTTCACAGTTGATGATGAAAAAAAAGATATCATGAATCAAGGTAGTTTGGGGGCTGGACTTTGTCTAGAACAAGGGGTTGAAACTATTGCTAGAGGGATAGAAGGCGACTTTGCAATTGATATTAAATTCGTTGAAGGAATTGGAAGAAGTGACCTGTATGAGCGCACATTAGAATTACTATCCGAAGAAATTATAAATTTTAAAGAATACTCATGGGATTTAGCTGTAAAACTAAAATTACCATTATCACAAGGGTTTGGGATGTCTGCCTCTGGAGCAATTTCAGCAGCAATGGCATTTCAAAGAGCATTGGGCGAGCCACATGAGGAAAGTTTGAGGAGATCTTTCGCTATTGCACATAGAGTAGAAAGAGAACTATCTAATGGACTGGGTGATGTTACTGCTTTAGCAGCTGGAGGAGTAGAACGAAGAACATTTGCAGGAGCACCATTTAGTGGAAAATTACTCAATAGAGGGCCCGGAATATCAGAAGGTTGGACTAATAAAATAGATGTAATTCTAACTTGGAAAGAAGATTCTGGTAAACATACATCGTCATATATAGATAATCAAAAATGGAAAAAATCGATCAGTTCTGCAGGTATTAAACAGATGGATCCACTTGTAAATGGGAAATGGGAGGCTTCCCGTTGGGAAGAATTATTGGAAAGATCACAAATTTTTGTGTCCGAAAGTGGATTACTAAATGACTCTCTAAGGCTAGAACTGCTGAATGAAGTGGAAGAGATGATAAATAAATTAAATCTTAATCTGAAGCCTCTATTATGTCTACTTGGTAAAAGTTTAGTTATCGTACCCAAAAATATAGATTCAAGCAATGATATTCATTCCGATTCTTTAATTAATCAACTAGAAAAAGCAGGATTCAATAGTATAAGAACAAAGGTAGGAAAACTATTCTGAATCAGATAGTTTTTCATGGAATGTTGCTAATGGTTGTAGGTTTAGTGGACTGGAATCCAATAATATTGCTCCTCTTAATGTGAGTGTCTCACAAAAACCATGACGGTAAACAATTGCTCCTTGGCCGTATTCATTCACATACCTGTCAACTTGTTTCTGAGTTTTTTTCCTTGGAAATCTCAAATCTGCACCAAAAAAGTGTTTGGCATCAATCCAAGCACAGGGGATCCCATTAATTCTAACATCATCTAATAATAATAAGTCGGGAGTTATTATTGCACGTCCTTCGGATTTTTTTTGTTCATCAAGTAATTCTTCTTGACGTCTAAATCTAATATTAAGTGAATTGAAATAATCGCATAAAATATCTTCAAAAACTTCGGCAGCACTTTGTGTTTCAGATTGATTTACTGAACTTACACGGTCCGCAGATTCGGCAAGTTGGAATTGTTCTCTATCTCGTTGATTGAGTTTACTGGGTGCTTTTAGAGTTTCTTTAATCTTATTTTTTGACCACCCTCTTCCAGTTAAAATTGCCCTGAATACATTGACTGGAGGTGCATCAAATCTAGTCGATAGAGATAAGACACTTTCTCCTGAATCATATCTTCTCTTCAATTCATTGGCACGACTCATTAGCCTCCCATGAGAATAAACACTTTTTTCTTGATTGAGGGCACTTCTTAGAGAAAGTGATTGTTCGAGAGTAATGTCTAATTTCTCAATCTTCTTTGCAATTTGTTCCACCCTTTCTTCAGGAAGAAAACCAAATTCGCCGGGTGAGCAAACTAGTGGGCTGGCTTTATTTTGAACAGACTTCGGAACCGCATTCAACTTCCAGTTAATATTGACCGTTGTTGCAGGAGGATCAATATCTTGAGTAAAACCCATTGGAGGAGGATCTATAGTAAAACGAGATAGAGCACGCTCTACTGCTTCTTTATCGCCCTTGGGCTTTACTCCGGATGGAGTTTTTTTCCCATTGGAACGATGACGACGATTTCGGCGCTTTGGCCTCTTCTTACCTTCTTCTTGGTCACTCAATAATTAGTCCAAGTGAGAGAGGACCATGAACCCACCGTGAAGGGAGTTAGAAAAATTAATCCTAAACGAATGCAATACCTGGATTCAGTGGTGAAGAAACTCGAGCTTTGCCTGCAACATCATCTCCATCACCGACATCATAGGAAAATACATTATCTACTGACAGAATGTTTGCAATAAAATCTGCATTATTGTTAATAAATTCTGATTCGTTAAATCTCAAATTAATCAAAGATTTTTCAGCTTCCGACCAAGTGTATATCTTACCCCTTGTTTTCTTATTTCCAGTAGTGAATGATTGCCAAGTTTGAATCACTTCTCCCCGTAATTTTTCAACTTCGAATACTTCTAATGATTTTAAGTGATTCATTCCATCTTTCTTAAAACTGAAATTTTCACTTAAGAGAGATAAGGCTTCAATGGCAATATCATTTTTCCATGAAGGAGATGTTTGAATTATACATTTAGAAATTTCTACTTTTGAATGCCTCATTGCCAAACCTTTTACATTTCTGGAACTATTAATCAAATCTCTGAGATATTCCTCTTTGGCAATGTGGATTATATCATCTTCAAGTTCACTAACACTGTTAATGATATATTCACTTACCATTTCTTGATTACCAACCTTTGACCAGAACTCTTCTGCAATGTGAGGAGTCGCAGGAGCCAACATTGGAATCCAATGTCTGAAGAAAAGTTCAGCAGATTTTCTATCAGAACCTCCTCTCCTCCTGTACCATTGCCAATCAGATAGCATCTCAAAATGGCTAATCATCACACCTTCTCGAAGACTAACATTTTCCATCGCTGATTCCCATCTTAAGTGATTAAATCTCATCTTAGATAGTAACCAAGAGTCAATTTCACTAGGTTTATCTATGAAAGATCTTGAGGATTCGAATGCATCAATGATTGATTGCATTTGCTTATGATTGGATATAATGGCATTATCTGACCAGTCCATTCCTGCTTCAGGATTTGCCCCATATAGTATGAATAATCGTACAGTATCTGCACCATATTCTTCTACCATCGTTCCTGGACTGACAGTATTGCCCAGAGATTTACTCATCTTTGCTTGTCTGTTTCCAAGAGCACCCTCACAAGTGGGGCATTTCCCACCATTTTTATCTACATGGTATTCAATATTACATTCACTACAGAATGGAGCAGGGGCATTTAACATTCCTTGACAAACTAATTGCCCGAAAGGTTCCCCGATACTACTCATTTCAAGATCTCTCATTGCTTTTGTGAAAAATCTAGCATAAAGGAGATGCATGACCGCATGTTCAATCCCCCCAATATACAAATCAATACCGCCTTGCATCCAATAATCAACTATTTCTTTATCAAATGGACTACTCAAATTCCTTGAATTTGCATATCTGAAAAAGTACCATGAGGAGTCATAAAATGTATCCATTGTGTCTGTTTCACGCTTTGCTGATTCTCCGCATTTGGGGCAATTAACATTAAGAAACTCTTCATTTGATGCTAATGGATTACCACTCTCGTCCCAACTAAATTTAATATCCAAAGGAAGTCTAACTGGTAAATCCGAACTAGATACAGGAATAACTCCACAACTATCACAATGTAACATAGGTATCGGGGTTCCCCAAAATCTTTGACGACTCAATAGCCAGTCTTTGAGTCTATATTGTACGGTACCATATCCTGAACCTTCAGATTCAAGTGTTTCAATCACACGAGCTTTTGCTTCATTTCCAAATAATCCATCGAAACCATCACGTGAAGAATTTTTCATATAACCAATTGAGTCGAATACGGGGTTTTGTTCAATGGCTTCATCATCAGGGTTTCTTGAAAGTACTGGTTTGATAGGAAGATTATATTTTCTAGCAAAGTCATAATCTCTCTGGTCATGCCCAGGAACAGCCATGACTGCACCAGTTCCATAGCTAGCAACTACAAAATTGCCAGCATATATCGGAACTTTATCTCCATTTAAAGGATTTACAGCAAATCTTCCGAGAGGGACGCCTTTCTTTTCCTTAAGCATATTTATTCTTTCAAACTCAGACATTTTGGCGCATTCATCACGAAGATTGCGCCAATCTTGTTCATATTCTGTACCTAAAACAAGAGATTCACAAAGGGGGTGTTCTGGTGAAAGTGTTACAAAAGTAACTCCGAACACAGTATCAGGCCTAGTAGTAAATACACCGATAACGGAATCTTCGCCTTCCACTGAGAAATCAATATGCGCACCTTGCGAACGGCCTATCCAATTTCGTTGCATAGCTTTCACATTTTCAGGGAAATCTATATTTTCTAAATCGTCTAATAATTCATCTGCATATTCAGTCATTCGAAGAAACCACTGAGCCATATCCTTCTGAACAACCTCTAACCCACATCTCCAACAACGATTATTCTTCACTTGTTCATTTGCAAGTACAGTGTCACAATCAACACACCAATTTACAGGGGCAAAGCGCCTCTCTACTAACCCCGCTTCGTAAAATTTGATGAAAATTTCTTGATTCCAGCGATAATATTCGGGAGTTGAGGTTGCAAATGTACGATCCCAATCATAAGAATAGCCCATTCTCTCTTGGTCTTTACGTATCATATTGATATTTCTCTCCGTCACATTATGAGGATGTCCTCCTTCCTTCTTAGCTGCATTTTCTGCAGGCATTCCAAAGGAGTCGTATCCCATAGGATACAAGACATTCTTTCCCATCAATCTTTGAAATCTAGCCATCGCATCACCAATAGAGTAATTTCTTACATGTCCCATATGCATATTACCTGAAGGGTAAGGGAACATTTCAAGGCAGTAAAACTTGGGTTTTGTCGGATCCATACTTACTGAAAATATCTTTTCATCTTTCCATTTTTGTTGCCAATATTCTTCTATCTGATGCATGTCATATTCCATTGAAACACTTCCTGTAAATTTCCTCAATTTCATATTCTTTTCATGCAATGTGTAATGATTACTAGATGTCTATTTTCACCAATTAATGAGTTCAACACCTGATTCACACCTGTCGACTATTAGAGTTTGATATGAAACCTCTCCTTAGAATATGAGCCGATATTGCTATGCAGTAGGTTCACTTGCATGTACTATAATGCTCGGTGATGGAGAGTTTGATATTCGAGAAAGTAAAGATGGAATCGAAGTTTGGGTTACTCAAATGGGCAATTACATGAACATGAATACAGCATGGATAAATCGTTCCACGGGGATTGTAGCAATTGTTGATCCATTTGATTCTGAGAGATGGGTTAATGTGCTAAAACAAGAAGGTTTACGGCCTACTCATTTACTTTATACACATACTCATAGAGATCATGTAGAAGGATATGCAAAAATGATTAGTCTCGTACCAGAAATTGAGGTTTGGGGTCATGAGAATGCTTCAGTTTCAGGGCTACTATCTTTTGCTGTGTTTAAGAAAGTAAATTTTACCAATAAATGGAGTAATGAACCAAATACAACTATCCAATGGAGTTGTGGCGGAATTAACCTTGGAATCACGCATTCTCCAGGACATGCCCCCGGGCATGTCACTATACATGGACACGGTGTTTATCATGCAGGAGATTTACTATTTACAGCGCATAGTGGAAGAGTAGATTTACCAGGTAGTGACCCATTAGCACAATGGAAAAGTATATTTTTTGCTCGAAAGTTACTACAAAATTTACCTAAAGAATGGAGATTAATTCCTGGGCATAGATATGATTGGATAGATGGTACGACCCCAGATTGGGTTAGTATTGAAGAGGTATTGGAACATAACTTTTCACTTAATTCTCCTGTTTTGCAACAAATGGAGGGAAATTAATGGTTAAAATAGAAGCAAAATATGAGGGAGGGTTTCGATGTATTGCTACCCATATACCATCGGGACGAGAACTGATAACAGATGCCCCAGTAGATAATCATGGCAAAGGAGAATCGTTTTCGCCTACTGACTTACTAGCTACTTCTATGTTAACATGTATTATGACTATCATTGGCATTAGAGCCGAAAAAAGAAGAATAGATATTTCGGATATGTATGGAAGTGTTGAGAAAACAATGCATCAAAACCCAAGGAGAGTGGGGGCGCTAGATATAACAATAAAGTTGCCCGAAAATATCGGATTAGAAGATAGAAAATGGTTAATTGAAGAAGGTTGTGAATGCCCAGTATGTCACTCAGTTAATCAAACAATGGAAGTAAATATCAACTTTGATGATTAGATAGTTTTGTCAAACCTTTCTCTAGAAATTCCCCATTTATCAACAATTTCTTCAGTTAACCCTTTCTTCACAGATCCTTCTCTTTCTAGTGCAGAAATCGTAGCTAACACTATACTATTAGTATCGATTTCAAAAAACCTTCTCAATTCTAGTCTATCATCGGATCTTCCAAAACCATCTGTACCAAGAACGATAAACTTTCCACCTACCCAACGTTGAATCATCTCAGGAACTGCTGTGATATAATCTGATACTGCTACAGTCGTGATTTCATCTCCAAAACACTCAGAAACATAAGGTATTTTTTCTTCTTCGGGATATAAACGGTTTATCCTTTGAGATTCTAGGCCTTCTCTTCTTAATTCGCCGTATGATGTGACAGACCAAATCTCGGAGTCAATACCAAGTTCTACTAATTTTTCAGATGCCTCAATTACATGAGAAAGAATGGGTCCAGAACCTAATATTCTAACATTGGGGCGATTGTCACTTTTCGATTCTGTTAATCTATATGCGCCTTTGATTATTTTATCATCGATACCTGCGGGTTTTGTAGGTTGTCTTTCATTCTGATTGTATAGCATTATGTAATGGAAAACATCCTTATTTTCACCCCACATCTCATTTATTCCATGACGGATAATCGTGGCTAATTCATATGCATATGCAGGGTCCCAAGAACGGCAGAATGGGACCGTACTGGCATGAAGTAAAGAATGTCCATCTTGGTGCTGTAATCCTTCACCATTGAGTGTAGTTCTTCCAGCTGTAGCTCCCATTAAGAACCCTCTAGCCCGAGCGTCTGCTGCTTGCCAAATCTGATCATTTACACGTTGGAAACCGAACATCGAATAAAAAATGTAGAATGGCAGAGTTGGTGTCATTGCATGAGAATATGAGGTTGCGGATGCAATCCATGAAGCTATTGAGTTTGCTTCAGATATACCTTCTTCTAATATCTGACCAGTGATAGACTCTTTATATCTCATAATCATTTTATGATCTACAGGCTTATATTTTTGACCGGAATGCGAATAAATACCAAACTCACTGAATAAAGGATCCATACCAAATGTACGACCTTCATCAGGGATAATTGGCACCACTTTGTCCCCTATTTCAGACTTCATAAGATTTCTTAATAATCGAACGAAAGCCATAGTAGTAGATACTTTCTGACCTTCGGGGGTACCATTATCGAATTGTGAATAAGTTTCTTCGGAGGGAAGATGGAAATCAATCTCTGGAGACTTCCTAGATGGTAAATATCCGCCTAGTTTACCTCTTGTAGAATGTATATATTCTAGTGCTTCTGATTCTTTATCTAATGAATAAAATGGACTACTTTGTAATTGTTCATCATCCAAAGGAATGTTGAGACGATCTCTATATGCAATTAAATCTTCAATATTCATCTTCTTTTTTTGATGAGTTGTATTTCTTCCAGCAAAGGAGTCTATTCCCCAACCCTTGACAGTATGCGCCAATATCACTGCGGGTTTATCTGACTCTAATGCAGCGTGATAAGCAGCATATATCTTCAGTGGATCATGTCCTCCTCGTCTTAAATCGATAATATCTTGGTCGGAAAGTTTTGAACCGAGGGAAACTAATTCCTCAGAACCACTGAAGAGTTCTTTACGGAAATCAGAAGGTGATAGTGTACTCATTCTTTGGAAATCACCGTCATTTATTTCCTCAAGTCTAGAAAGTAAAAATCCATTAGAATCTTGGGAAAATAAACGATCCCAGTTGCTATCCCATAGTACTTTGAAAACATCCCAACCCGCGCCCCTGTAGAGTCCTTCTAACTCTTGGATTATCTTAGAATTACCACGCACGGGGCCATCCAGCCTTTGAAGATTACAATTTACTACAGTAATTAAATTATCCAGTTTTTCTCTACCTGCAACTGCTATTGCTGCTATAGCCTCGGGTTCATCCATTTCACCATCGCCTAAGAAAGAATACACTGTGCTTTGTGATGTATCAACTAATTTTCTATTTGTTAGGTATTTCCAAAATCTTGCCTGCATTACTGCAGCTAATGGCCCCAGTCCCATTGACACAGTTGGATACTCCCAGAACTCTTTCATTAAACGAGGATGCGGATAAGATGAAAGACCATCTAGAAAGGCTTCCTGACGGAAATTAAGTAATTGTTCGCGGGTAATACGACCTTCTAAGAAAGCGCGAGCATAAATTCCCGGACTACCGTGCCCTTGAATGTATAGAGCATCTCCAATTCCATTAGATTCTTTTCCTTTGAATACATGATTAAATCCTACTTCATAAATGGTAGATGAAGAAGCGTATGTGGAGATATGCCCCCCTATACCATCCGTTCTTCTATTTGCATCTGAAACAATTAAAGCAGAATTCCATAAAATTGCATTTTGAATCTCTTTTTCGATTTCTAAATTTCCAGGATAAGGTGTCTGATTATCCCAAGGAATTGTGTTTACATAAGGTGTTTGAGAAGCTGGACTTATTTCTACACCCAAATCTTGTGCTTCGGTTAAGATCTCATGTAATAATAATCTAGCCCTCTCAAGACCTGATGAATCTACAACTGAACGTAATGATTCTAACCATTCATCAGTTTCTTCCGGATCTATATCAGGTAACCTCTGATGATGATTGTTACCCGACATTTGACCACTCTGCCCCTAAGGGGGCAGACTGGCGAGTATGCAAAGGGTTTTGAATCTTCAAGAAATGTTTTCACATAATTTCAGTTGATTTTGGGCTTGTAACTACTAAATGACAATGGTGTAAGGTCCTGACTCCTGCAACTGTTACAGCGGAATCTCCAGAAATATTTCTCTCACCGTTCCAGTTACTAACTGTTTGAGAAACTGTGTTTACACCGGCTAGATTCATTGGATCCACTTTTAGTTCAACTATTACCTCTTCCACCGCACCTAACCACCCTAGTGTTGCATTTATTGATTTTTTAGCAAATCCGTGCCTTTGTTCAGAACTTCTTACCCAGTATCCTAGATTCCATTTAGCCTCAGATGTTCTAGTGATATTATCAAAACCAATAAGGCCCAACAGAGTTTCATCCCATGGCCTAATCATAACCCAATGATGCATTAATCCGCTGCGACCCATTCTCTCAGTTTCTTGTAAAAACGATTTTATTTGTTCTAAAAATGGTCTGTCTGGATTTATCCATGGCATGGCTCGGCTTACTTCAGGCCATGTTTCTTCGAATGCTTCTAATAATTTTAAACTGTAAGTAGAAGATGCTGGTCGAAGAACAAGTCCTTCATCGACCATAATTGATGACGTGGCACGTCTTGACACAATACACCGGAAGAGGTACTAATGCATCACTTCTACGGAACCGTATTTTCAAAAATTAAGGTCTTAATTTCTTTTTTGCAGTGATTAGATTTTTATCGTCGGGAATTAATTTTGAAGCATTTTCGAACATCTTATCGACAGATTGTGAACGCCCAATCCTCTGTAATAATGCACCTATCGGATATATTAACTTAGAACGATTTCCTAGATGAGGACCTACTTCGTCAAGCAATACTGTTGCCTGTGCTGTGTCCTTAGCTCTGGCTGCTTCCATAGCTGATTTTACCTGTAGAGCGACTTTCCGGTCAGTCCATTTTTCTTGCTGAGGCCAAGGCCAATAATTTGGTTCTGCTATTGGAATTGAAGATAATATTTGATCCGCTGAGATTACAGGGGTAGGAGGAAGTGGTGGAGGGGGCATAGGAGCTAGAACTTCATCGGAAGGAGGAGGAATTATTGGAGGAGGAGGGACTATGCGATTTTCTATAAGAGGCAGGTCTGGTTCTGGTTCAGGTTCTGGTTCTGGTTCTGGTTCTGGTTCAGGTTCAGGTTCAGGTTCAGGTTCAGGTTCAGGTTCAGGTTCTGGTTCTGGTTCTGGTTCTGGTTCGG